>Ga0206921_10069_pt1 | contig 30314 bp, 29 predicted proteins | sample Alteio_BWOrgHeat_66_FD_152930 | JGI IMG/M metagenome (GOLD analysis project Ga0206921, IMG submission 152930) | Enriched cells from forest soil in Barre Woods Harvard Forest LTER site, Petersham, Massachusetts, United States -... | ecosystem: Environmental > Terrestrial > Soil > Temperate forest >...
TTTTTGCTAGCATAATACATGAATATGCTATGTCTTCAATTCTATTCTTTTCTGATGCAAGCTTTTCTTCAATAATTTTTTGATACGCTGTGACACTTGCAGAGACTTGGGCCCTTTCTTTCTTTATAATATGTATCTTTGTTTCACTTTTTTTTCTTTCAGCAACGCGTTCTATAGTAAAATCGCTTGCTTCAATTTTTTCTTCGATTTGATCTTCGACAAATAATCTTTTAACAGGATCGTGTCTGCTACTTTCTTCTTCTAGATCCTCTTGGTCGCTTGGTCTACTACATAAACTTATTAATAAACGTAACATAGTTTTTTCCTCGTAATATATATTTTTTTAATACAGGATAACAAAAGGTAAAGATTATCGCAACAATATTGAGCTATCCTCCTTCAGCATATCATTATCCATAAGTGTGGTTTGAGCAAACTGCCCCTCTTACTCTTAAGTATGTTCATTTTCTTTTGTACATGTCAGAAAAGGAATACAGCTATATCCTATAAACCGACTGGAAGAATCTGGGCCGGGTAATTTAAAATCAAATACACTGACGCCATATATTTTATTTCCTTCATAGGTACGTCCGTTACTTGATCCAAACATCACACGTTGCTGTTTCTTGTTTTTGCCTAAATATATCATGACGTGAGTAATGGGTGGATCACGAGAAACTTTATATGTTCCGCTCCAAAATAATAAATCACCAGGCTGAAGTTTTTCAAATTCAAATGAGCTGAAACTATGGCCATTCACGGCATAAAATTTACCTTTTTGCCATGCCCATTTATAAATATTATCCGCTTGGCGCAATGTTAGGCTAGGCAGAAATGATTTTAAAAGGTAAGAAATTGCGCCTGAACAATCCATACCTCCTCTTACAGGATTATCTGATCCGTATAAATAAGTTAAATTTTGCTGTTCAAGATCATATGCTTTTGTGATTATCTCTTTTACAATGCTAGGATATTTTTCATGGTCACGTAATTGGTCAAGAGGGAGGGATTGTGGGTGCGAAACAGAGGCTTTTGTTATAAAAGGGAGGCTACTAAAAAGCATAACTACGATTAACTGTAACTGAATATTTAATTTCATTTAATACCTAATTATTCTATATTCTTTATGCTATTTTTTGACTTTAATTGACATCATGTAAGTGTAAACGATAGCTCAGGTAATCTCATTCAGGTTATGTAATATCTAAGGCAAGATAGTATTGTTAAGTTGTTCTTGGTTTTTATTATATTCAAGTCCGTGAAGTCCTATGCCATGAATCTGAATAATGGTTTCTGTATTTGTCCAGTTCGAAAAGTTATTCCAGCATTATTTGAGCCCTAACCTCTCTTCTTATTAGAGAGGTTAGAGTATACACATATGATTCTAAATCCCTCTCTTAATAAGATTTAACAACTTTGAGCTGCGTATAATTAACCTCTTTTACACCTTCTATTGATTTTGTTATAGCCACAGCTTCGTCGATTTGTTGCTTAGAAATCGCTTTGCCTGAAAGGTATACAGTACTATTTGTGGTTTCGACCGAAATCCATGGATTAACTTCTTTTTCACCCAAAAGTTTTTCTTGGATGAGCATACCTTTAACTTTGGCAGTAATAATTGCATCTGGAACTATGTGCTTACTACCATGGACATAAAAGTGTTTAGTATTAATATTTTTAACACCCGCTGTTGCCTCTACTTTTTCCATAATAGCTACCGCATCTGTTTGTGCGTTAACGGTGCCTTTTAAAGTGACTATTCCATTGTTTGTAGCAACATGAATATTGCTATAGTCTTTCAAGAGCTTAGCTTTAATTTTAGTCGTAATAACAGTATCCGATATCGGTTGCATACTGCTTGCATAGACCGCATCTCCAAATAATAACGCTATAATAATAAGACCCATACTACGAAGTTTGTTTCTCATTGCTTATTCTCCTGACTTAATAATAAATTTAATACAATCCACTTGCTGAACGAATACATATCATTAGGCTAGTTGAAAATGATCTGCCATCTCTTTTTTATTTAATAAATTTTCATAGAAAGTATCTATTAATACTTTTTCCAGTAATTTATTAGTTTCTTTATACAGAGGGTGAAAAGAAAAAATAGGCAAAGATGTATCTAACATTCTGACTCTCCTTTTATTAAAATAATATAGAGTTATGCTAAATAAGTATCAATTATAGGAGTTTGCTAAGTAAAAAAGTAACTACTACAACAAAACCCAGCGCTTTATAAGGATTATTCTTTATATAAGATGAGGTATGCTTTTTTATTGGCTTAGCCTCGTCTTTAATTTTTTTAACAGTGTTTGTGATACTTTTTCCTAATTTACTTTTCATTGCCTTTATACCATTAGGAAGTGAGTGGTAAAGTTCATGAGCTTTTGCTGTTTCTTGAGTTTTAGATAAGTTATTCTTCATGTTAAGTCCTCTTTAAATAAGCTAAAAAAATTAACAATTAAGAAATAAGCATAGGGTAAAACTTTGTCACATACGCGGGAACTTCCCTGTGAAATCAATATTATTGATAACTAAAAATTATTAACTAGCCAAAGTATTTAAACATAAATTGAAAACTTTAGCAAACTGACCACAAATGATCACTGTGCACATTTGCATGAATATTCTATTTCTACTGGCTTGTAGCAGTAGAGGTGACTAATAGAGCTGCTAAATCATCCGCGTGTCTTCTTCATCTTTTAAAATTTCTTCAAGCATACGGCGTGTGGTGGGATCAGCTGTGCCGAACTATTCAATCATATGTCGGTCAATTAAAATGGCAATTCTTTCTGCAATCATCATTTGATATCAAGGCGTTCAATAAGAATTTCAACTTCTTCAAATTCATTACTGCGTGCAACAATAACCGAAGATTGTGGAGCCTCAACCCAAGAAGTGGTGTTCGCTGTTAAAGGCTCAGAAGCAATTATTATACTGGATTTTTTCTTGCTGTTACACATTTGATATTTATTATCATGAAATTCATAGCTATCTCCATAGGTATACCACAATGAATGGTAAATAGCATGAGGGTTACTCACGGGATTTGAATTTTCTAATGTATTGCCAAAATCAAAAACGAGGCGGGTAGCGAGGATAAATTCGCCATTTGTGATAAATAAATTAATGGGCGAATGAGAGTGAATGTGATGCTCATTGCGTACCTTTTTAATAATTTTTAGTGTGTGAGTGACAGCTTCGATTAACATCGCAGGGGTAGGGGCAATGATGTCTCTTTCCATTAGCTGCGCAATAAAAAGCCCATATATCCATTCACTGTCAGTCGTGCCCTGAATATATCTATTGATTTCCGGGGGAATATATTTTAATAAATCATATTTCATTTTGATAAAGTCAGTTAATATCCCATTGTGTGCGAGCACTATATTGATGCCAGGAAAAATGAAAGGATGAACGTTCTCTTTAGAAATGACCTGTTTTTCATTATAAGCTACGCCCCTTACATGGGCTAAAGCACAGCGAGACATTATTTTTTGGGCAAGATTTTTTAAATTAGAATCATAGAAAGGCAGATGCGGAGTTTTATAAATAAAAGGTAGAGCAGGGCGGCAAGAATTTTTGTCCCAAGCCACTAGTCCGAATCCTGCCAAATTAAGCAAATTAGGCATGAGTTTTGGATTATAACTTTGCTTAATAAAACAGTTATCGGGTTCGTAAAGCAATTTCTCAAGTAATATAGGTTTTCCAAGATATGATAATACTCTACACATTATTATCACCTCCTGAATTTTTTAAGTTAGGAGCCTTTCTCCCATAATGCGCAATGTTGAAGCACCACTTTAGAAAAAGAATGCGTTTTCTTATAGATATTTCTTGATAAAGTGGCGTCATTCACCTGTGCAAGTACATCTTTTTTCAGTCTATTTATGAGGTTAGTATTGTTCAAGCTATGAGTATATTTTCTTATGGTCTTAATAGTATTTATTATATCATTACTAATAGTCGTATGGCGTAAATTATAAGGATTAATAAAATCACCCGCAAAGCCATAACGGCTAGCTTGAAAACGATTGTATTCATAGATTAAATATTGATCTGCCGTAGGAGACACGGGTTTCTCACGTAATAAGTAGAGTGAGAGTGATTGAATATAAGCGGCGATGAGAACGGCTTTTTTGATGGTTAACGGCGCATCGCATACACGTACTTCTACGGTACCATATTCTGGTTTAGGTTTAATATCCCAAAAAAAATCTTTCATGCTATTAATAACACCCAGCTTACGCATTTTATAGTAATAATTGGAAAATTCCTGCCACGTTAAAAGATAAGGCATGACGCCGCTTAAGGGATGTAAGCTATAAAGGTGACTACGCGAAGAATGATAGCCCGTATCCATTTCCAGAAAAAAAGGGGAGGATGCACTGAGTGCAATAAATTGTGGCACAAAACGAGTTAACGTATGTGTTAGGTAGAGTGCGTCTTCAGCATTTTTGCAACCAATATGTACATGTAAACCACAGACTGAGCGTTTAGATAAATAACGTTGTTGCATAGAGATATTTCTAAACCGTGGAGCTGGAAATATCTTACGTGATGCCCATTCCTGATAAGGATGTGTTCCTCCGCCACAAAAATAAAGATTCATTTTCTTTGCCTGATCGAGAAGAAACGCACGAATTTTAAGAAATTCTTTATATAATGATTTTGAAGAAGAGTGAATAGAGGAATTAATTTCCAGCATACTTTGAGTAATTTCAGGCTTTATATGATCTTGATAGCGGCTTTGTTTGATGCTACGGATTAATTCTTTAGCTCTAGACATTAAATGACCTGTTTTTGGGTTGATAATTTGAAATTCAATTTCTACACCCAATGAACCTTCTTCTGAAGTGGTAAATCCAAGTCGTTTCATATTTGTATAATCTCCCTTAATTAAATTTTATTGTGCTATTCCATTCACATCATTTATAGAAGAGTAATAAACTTGCTGTAGAATGCAAAAGCAGTTAAAGCCATTTTTTTTGCAACGGCTATAAATGAATGATTATTTTTTCTTTGTTTATATTCTAAGTAACACCCAGCAGAAAAACAAAGCAGAAGAGCGATGCTGATAGTGTTTGGGGTCAATAATTTCTTCTTTAACCGTTTCTTATAATTGATGAGTAATAATTTATTAAAATTAATTTCATTCTCTAGATATTTTATTTTTTGTTGTAATTCTAACACGGTGTATTGTCTCCGTTAGCGAGCAGTTTTTTTAGCTGTCTACGCGTCGCGTTAAAAAATAAATTATTTTTAAGAGAGATTAGCAAATAAATGACGCTTATAAGAATAATTAAATTAAAGACTGATAAAATCAGGAAAGAAAGCTGCCAACTGACAGATAACCATTGTAATCCTATAAAACACGTGCCTATCACTGAAAACCAAAAAATCATTAATAAAGGTAATAAAAAAACGAGTAGCAATAAAATAGATGTCATACTTTGCTTGGCAAGTGCTGCTTCTGAAATCGCAAGACTGGCAAGGTCAGCGATTAATTTTGCAAGAGTATGCAAGGTATTATTAATTAAAGATATTAAAGAATTATTATCATCATGCGGCATAAAAAAAATCCTTGAGCTATTTAACACTGTATTAAGCTTTTAATAATAGAAATAGACATTCAAGAATAAATATAAATTTAGCCTATAACATAGCGCACCTTTTCTAGAGCGTATTCATTCAACTCTGCCATGCTGCCATTTCCTTTACGTTGTTAGTACGGCAACATGACATAGTTAAATGAATATTCTGCTTTTTATTAAAAAAGTGGCTATTATCTTATAATTAAAAAAACTAAATTTTAGGTTTGATAATCAAATCATTTTGTACAGACGCAACGCCTTTGACACTATAAGCGATGGCTGCCGCTTTCTCTTTTTGATATTGAGTATTAACAAAACCACTCAACTGTACCGTATTTTTGTAGCTATTGACGGTAATAGGGAAGCTTTTTATTGATTTGTCAGCAAGCAACTTAGTTTTAATCTTAAGTGTAAGAGCGCTGTTATCAATATACTGACCGCTACTTTCGGAGTGGGGCGTGCTTGCGCATCCTTGTAGTCCTACTCCTATCATTCCTGCTAAAGGTAGTATAAGCAAAGGGAGACTCATTAATCGTATAATTTTTTTCATTTTAATTTCCTTCTGTATAAATAAATGGATTACCAAGTCTAACTATCTTTTACATACTAACACCCAAAAAGCTAAGTTAAGGTGTGTATGCTAAGCAGTGGATCCAGGCTATTTTTTCTTATTAAAATAAAACCTTGCAAACAACGCTCCTGCTAAAGTGGTAAAAATAACTGATTTTACAGGATTATTTTTTATATATTTCACTATATCTTCTTCCATGTTAACTGAAGTATTTTTAATATTTTCCAGAGAGCTCAGGAGAGATTTCTCTACTTTATCTTTGATATCTTTAGCCGTGCCCCAGAGCCCTTCTGCTTCATCTTGAGCTTTATTTTTCATGTTTTTCAAATCAGCATCTTCTAAAAAAGATTGGATTTGCTCTATTACTTTATCTTCTGTCTCGCTATACGCTTTTTTAATTTTTTCTACTAATTTGTCATAGGATCCTTCAATTTGTGTAATATCGTCGTTAGATAATTTTCCCCATTTCTTTTTAATTTTATCTTTTAGTTCATCCCAATTTCCTTCAACAAGTTTGGTTATATTTTTAGTTGTCATAATTTATACCTCATCTATATTGGTTATAATTGTTGGACAATAATAAATATGGGGGTAGGTAAAAGTGGCAAGAAAGTAAACTTGAAAAGATTATTTACTTTCTTGCCGTCAATACACTGGTTACTGTCCAGTATACTCTGTACTGCGGCCGCCTTTGCCTTTAGCGCAAACTAATTCAGATCCATTATTGGTAGAATAAGTAAGAGTGCCTTCGCCTCTTTGATCTTTTTTCACGCCAAAATAGTTCTTTTCCAAATCACTGACCGATAAATTTTCTATTATTTTGTCGCCTTTGTTAAAATTAATGCCATTACCTTCCATAGTAAATGTAATTTTTGTAGGACTTACAATAGGAGTGCCATTATCTTTCGTCACATTACAGGAAAAATAATGGTTATCGCCTTGAGCATCAGGCTGATCTTGATTAGATAAATCAAAAGTCAATCCTGTATTTACCGCAAAAGCGGTGACAGCAAACAAAGATGTTAATATTACTCCAGCTATTTTTAATTTTTTCATAACTACGTCTCCTAATGTGTTAATGTAAAAAATATAATAGTGTTAATATAAAATTTAAATACTAAAAATATTTAAATCAAAAATAGAATACATAATTATAAAAGCAAAGTCTATACATAATTTTTTTCATAAAAAAATTCAACGCGAATATAAAAATAAAATTAATTTAATAATATATTTTCTATCTTTGAGAATGATGAATGAGATGTATCGAAGAAGAGCAAATAATCTCTTATTTTTAGCTATTTTTAATAATTAAAAAGAAATTTTATTGTGAATTTGAAAATATTGAAATAATCATTAAAGTGGAGTAAGGTAATAAATGAAAAATTTATTTTCTCACTTTTAAAGAGAATATTTATTCTACGATGTCATATTGTCATGTTAAGCGCAGCGAAGAGCCAGTCTAAATTCTCTAGGCCGGTGCTTATTCAGTAAATCGATAATGAATACTCATTTTTTTTGCTTTGTTCAGAATGACAATATAACTGCATGAATACTCTTCACTTAAATGAATAAATATATGCACTTATGCATTTTTATTATTTTATTAAGGCGGAATTTATGCTGCAAGCAGCTCAGGGCAATCGCACTATAAATTGATATTTTTTAGCAAGCGCTGTTTAGAATTTTCCTCTCCCGTCCATAAACAATAATAAGAACACTGTTTTTGAGTGGGGGGAGAAGTTCTAAGCAGTACCTGATTAGAAAAATATCATTTTAGACTATTTTAAGTGCGATTGCCTTTGTGGGAATAATATGTTAGAAACAAACAAGGACAGCAACATGACACAGCTGAATGAATGCTCGTTTTTTTAGCGTCGAAGAAAGTCTACAATATCATTCACAGCCACTTAATGAGAGGAATCAATAGGATGAGAAAATTATTAGTATTTGTTTTGTTTGTTTTTTTAACGCAAACAACTTTAGCGGAGACCAATGCCTTTATCCCTAAACAGTTATCGATAAGAGTTGATTTTAATTATCAAGATGAGCAAAAAGGCCATGTTAATCGCTATGTGCTAAATGATGAGATACAAATGAAATCTAATAACCCGCAATGGACAATTATTCAAGAGCAAGAACCTTCCTCACAAAATAATCCTATTATCTTGTTAAGTAAAATTGAAAAATGGGACTCAGAAAAAGTGACTATCGCATTTTTAGTATTAGATACCGATAAAAATCCAAAAATAATATCTAAGCCAAAGCTGGTTGTTTTTTATGGGCAAAAAGGGCAAATAACCATTAAGGAAAGAAATAATAAAATAGGGTTAGTGGTACTCATAAATGTAATAAAAGCAACATAAGGTTGTCATGATGATTAAAAATATAGTTTTCGATATTGGCAATGTACTCATTAAATGGGATCCTGCCACGGTGGTGCAGCAAGTGTTTTCTGAGCATCCGCATCCAGCGATGCTGTTGCAGCAAATGTTTAAATCACCCGCTTGGTATGACCTCAATTTGGGGAAAATTTCTGAAGCGGATCTTATCGAAATTTATCATAAAACACTGAATATCGAACGTGAGCAACTCTATGTCTTACTTGAAGCATTAAAAGAATCAATGGTGCCTATTGAAAATAGTTTTGAATTATTGACGCGAGTTTACCAATTACATTACCCACTGTATGTGATATCCGATAATGTGCGGGAAATAGTGGCGTACTTAAAAACAAGATATGATTTCTGGCATCAATTCCAAGGAATTGTTATTTCAGCGGAAGTGGGTCATTTAAAACCAGCGCCGGAAATTTATCACCATTTACTCACTACCTATCAACTCAAACCAGACGAAACTCTTTTTATTGATGACATCATGAAAAATGTAGAAGGCGCAAAATTAATGGGCATGCAAGGGATTGAGTTTAAAAATGTTGCGCAGTGCAGGGATGAAATGCAGAAATTAAACATTCTTTTGTAGCGGTATGATCCCTGGATGCAGCACCCAATCAATGACCCATTCTGCATTACCGGTATATTGAAGGCACAAGAGGGTGCCTTTATGAAAAGCGACCACATCTTGATTGGCGTTCTTGTTAATTAATTGCCCCACTAATCTCCCCATAAAAGGCATATGACCCACTAACATCACATCACTGATGCCTTCATTTAACTCATTCGCAATCGGCAATACAGGATCCGTCGGATTTAATCCTTCATGCGTAGTAATTGCTCCATTCAAAATAACGCCAGCTGCGAGTCGCTCTGCTGTTTGCTGTGCTCTTAATTTTCCGCTGTGAAAAATAGTCACTTCTAATTGCAGAGGCAACAGAAATTTTGCTAGTGTATCAATATCCTTTTCACCTTTTGTGCTTAGGGGAGATAAATCATCTGGGTGTTGGTAAATGGCATCACCATGTCTTGCTAAATAAATATTCATCTCTTATCTCAAATTACTTGTATCTGTTCAAAAAATGTAACCTGACTTGCATCTATAGAAGAATTAAGGCTAGTATACGGTTATTCATCGTAGATTACCTCATGGTAAAATTTTTTTTTATAAAAGTTGCTATATAATGATGGTTCAGAAAAAAATAATATGGCTTTTTGCATTTGTTACTTTCTTGTGCAGCATGCAGCTGCACGCTGCAACGACGCAGCTGCATTCGCATGCAGCATTGCCTAAGCCTCATCCACATTCTTATGCTGGCAAACATCCCAGGCATGTGCGACATGCAAGGCATAAAGTAAGACATCATACTATACATAAACACGCCGCACGCTTACATCTTAAATCACCACAACAGCATCCGCTCGAGGTCGCTGCTGTTTCTCCAGGAGTCACAGCGGCGACACCGCCGCCTAGTTTAATGTCTACGTTAGGTGAGCACATGGTGCAATTTGTGCATAGCACGATATCTACCTTGCGCTACACTGCTTATAAGCTCGGCGGGACGCATTTTGATAGTTCAAATGGTATTTATATTGTGGATTGTTCAGACTATGTTGATCATTTGTTGCAAGTGGCCAATCCATCGGCTTATCTCAGCCTGGTTAACTCAAGTGGCTCTGGGAAACCGACTTCTGAACATTATTATCATTTTTTTACTGGGCTCACTTATAAACCGCGGCACTACTGGAATAAAGTAGAGAATGTTAATCAATTACAACCGGGTGATATTTTAGTTTTCCGTAACAAAAAGAATTCACATACAGGTGTCAGTGGGCATGTGATGGTTGTGATGAACAAACCGACTCGAACCCAGAATGCGTTTCTAGTACGTGTTACTGATTCAGCTTCTTCCGGGCATAGCCAGGATACACGTTTACCGCATACATCCGGCATCGGTATTGGAACCATGCAGATTAAAGTAAATCCGGATACGGGTCAGCCTTCAGCCTATGCCTGGAAATTAGGCTCTCCTTTTGAAAAACATGTCAATTTTGCGATGGCAAGGCCGATTGGGCATTGAAGAACGTAACTACATAGTATAACTTTTAAGGTTAAATAGCTCAGAGAGATTGCTATGAAAATACATACTACCATTCAAAAATGGGGAAATAGTTTGGCTATTCGTATCACTGGTCCGTTAAAAACAATCCCTCATTTTGTGGCTAATATGCCTGTTGAAATTGAAGTAAGTAAAAAAGGATTGACGATTCACCCTATTTCTCAAAAAAAGAAGCGACTCCTTTTTAACGAAACTCAATTATTAAAGGGCCTAACACCCAAAAAAGCCCATGCTGATGAAATAGCAAATATTCACCATCAAGAATTAGAGCATAAGGAATATAATAAAAAAACAGGCTTATTAATTTGTTGCCCAATTAGCAGCAGTATTCGAGGGCATTTAACAGAAGTTTCTGTTGAGGGGCTTACAAAACCGTCTGTTATAGCTTCGAGTATTATTCAAACGTTATCTTGGCAAGAACGAAAAGCAAAATTTGTAAAGAAAGTATCACAAGAAATTTTTGAGGCGGTTTTACAGCGATTATTCACCCCGTGCCGGGATTCACTATAAATTCGGGCATAGGAATTCAATGGGTGTAAATTTACACGTCTATAAATCAAATAGCTTGTTACTACCCAATGAATAGGAATTAGGCCTCAACAAGATGCCTATGAGGACATTTTTTCTAAAAAAGTTAGAGCAATTACTTAGTGTCTACTGCTTAGACAGTAGCCTTTCCTAATTCCTAATAAGAGGAAAGGCCATTACTAAGCAGAAAATACTGCATTAGGTTATGAAAATATTATTATATTACCATATGCAATCTAGAGGTGGCTCACAAGTTAACTCCAATTTAATGGAACTGTTATCACCGAAAGCTCCATTTTTTATCTCCCATGTATGGGCTATAAAATAATTCACAGTTTTATCAGAATTTGTTGTTTGCTTATTGAGTAAGTGATATTCAATGTTTTCGCCAGTACCATAAAAACAGTTAGCCTCATTAATGGTAACTAACTTGTCTTTATCCTCTATACTACCTTTTAAGTTTACTTTCATTAATTTTACTTTATCAACGACTAAGTTAGGAACGTAACCAACTGTTTCCCATCCAGGAGGGACTACTGGCTTATAGGAAGACATATCGAAGAAGATACGGTCAAGAAATGATTGAGTGGGCTGTAAGGAAAGAGCGGGACAAGAATCCGCTAATATTGCTATTGGTACAAAAAATAATCCTGTAAGGATTATTACAAACAAACACTTGCTCATAAAAAACCTATATATTGTGCATTTTTATTTTAGCCTAAGATCATTCGTAATGGTAGTCACGGTCTTTTTTATACCATATTGAACAATTAAAAGAAATAGTCTCTTTTGTTGAACAGCCACCAAAAATGGATAAGATACAGAATAATATGGTATCAATAGCTAAAATGTCTGCTAGATGAATTAATCTTATTTTTGACTAGAATAGCCATATCATTAGAACTTATCTGGCGGGTAGTAATAAGCTGTTTGATTTATAGATGTATAAATTTACACCAGTTGGATTCCTATGCCCGAATTTATAACGAATCCCGGCACGGGGTGTTATTGCCTTTAATTGGGGCTGGTGAGTTTCTAGAGCATATCCCGCGATAAATTTTCAATATGTTTAGCAGCTGCTTAGTATTTCCCTCTCCCGCCCACAGGTTAAACCAAGAAAATTGTTCTTTATTGCGGGAGAGGGTTAGGGAGGGAAAATCACGTGACTTGCTTATGATTTTCAACTACAACACTTCATTTTTCTTAAGCAGCATACCTGGTTTTGCAATGTTCCTGGCATAGCCAGCTGTTTTCCCTCACCCTTACCCTCTCCCGCACTAGAAAACAGTGTTCTTGTTATCATTCATGGGCGGGAGAGGGAAATGCTAAGCAGCGTTTGCATAAAAATACCGCTTTAGATTGAGCTGTGTGTATTTGCCATGAAATGAGATTGATATAGATACAATTAAAGTACTTATAGGTTGAAATACTGATAAAGTTCCTGTATGATTATTCCCCTTCTTACTATTTTAACAGGTGTGACCATGAGAATCCTTGGCTGAGATGTCGTATCAAGCGGACTGATCGATTTTACAATTGATTGGAATTCTTTGTTAGCATTTTCAACCAGGTGTTTTTATGAATTTACCCAATACTACCTATCGATTTATATTCCATTTCGTTCGTCAGCAAAAATTTAAATTTTTATTATTTGTGCTGGGGTCTGCCATTTGGGCAATCAATGATACGTTCTTTCCTTATTTTCTAAAGCGGATTGTAAATATCATTCAACATTATCATGGTGCACCCATAGGCATTTATGCGGCCGTAAAAGGTGTACTCGGTTTATTGGTACTTTTTTGGATTGTGACAGAAATTTTGCAACGGGCGCAAGGGTTTGTCCAAATCGTTACTTTTCCACGGTTTCGGGCACAAATTCGGGCGGCTGTGTTTAATTATGTACAGTCGCATTCACACGATTATTTTTCGAGCCATTTTGCGGGCACTATTGCCAAAAAATTAGCGGACTTACCGAATAGCTGCCAATCCATTATGGAAATTATTTGCTTTCAATTCGTGACAGCATTGATGGGTGCCATCATTGTATTAGGCATGATGTGGGTCACTAAGCCCATTTTTGCGATCATTGTTTTTGCGTGGTTGTGCTTTCATATCGGGTTGACGGCGTTATTTGTGAATTATGGCGATTATTTATGGGAAATACATTCGCGCGCGGAATCCACATTAAGCGGTAAAATTGTCGATGCATTCAGTAATATGCTGAATGTGCGTTTATTTGCCCGTGCTAAATATGAATTGCAGTATTTGGCAAAATTTCAAAACGATGAAATCGCCAAAGCAAAAAAAGCCATGTGTGTCATGGAATTGACGCGTGTTGGCTTAGGACTGAACGGATTATTTCTGATCTTCGGTATTGTATTTACGTTACTCTATGGTTGGGTGCATCACTGGGTGACGATAGGTGATTTTACACAGGTAGGCATGCAATCTTTTTGGTTATTAGGGTTTATCTGGTTTGTCAGTTATCAGATGACTGTTTATGCGCGCGAAATAGGTATTACTGGCAACGCGCTCAGCCTGGTGAGAAGAGGCCATGGTTTAGTCGATGCGCCAGGCGCACGGCCTATAGTTATTTCACAGGGTGAAATTTGTTTTGAAAATGTTACATTTTCTTACCAAAAGAACCGTACGGTTTTTAGCGGCTTAAATCTTACTATTCCTGCCGGTGAAAAAGTGGGTTTAGTCGGTTATTCAGGGTCAGGTAAAACGACATTGGTGAATTTGGTATTACGTTTTTATGATATACAAGCAGGACGAATCTTGCTTGATGGCCAGGATATTGCCCAAGTCACGCAACATTCTTTACGTTCGCAGCTCGCTATGATTCCGCAAGACCCTGCTTTATTTCATCGCAGTTTGATGGAAAATATTCGTTATGGCCGTCTGGATGCCTCTGATGATGAAGTGATAAATGCTTCTAAGCTGGCACATTGCCACGAGTTTATTGAAAAACTGGATGGCAGTTATCAGGCATTGGTGGGTGAACGTGGTATTAAATTGTCGGGTGGTCAACGACAACGTATTGCTATAGCGCGTGCAATCTTAAAAAATGCACCTATTTTAATTTTAGATGAAGCAACTTCGGCGCTGGATTCTGTGACAGAAAAATTAATCCAGGAAAGTTTGCATGGCTTAATGCAAAATAGAACAGCGATTGTCGTAGCGCATCGTTTGTCTACTTTAAGTGATATGGATCGTATTATTGTTTTTCATCATGGCCAAATAATAGAGGAGGGGACTCACGCAGAGTTACTGAATGCTAAAGGGCATTTTGCGATGCTATGGAATATGCAAATGGATGGGTTCTTGCCAGATGCGTAATGCTAAGACTATACTACGCTGTGCATAGAGAGATTCAATCTATCAATTCTGGTAATAGCTCAACTAATGTGAGACTACTATGTTATTTAAAAAATTAGCGGGTATTTTCTTACTCTCTGCAACAGGTGTTATTTATTCTGACCTATCTACAGCAGGTAGCGTAGGTTTTTCATTGCGATGTATAAATAACATAAACCATACATTGGTTTATTCTGTGACTAATGAAAAACAAGAAGATGGCTCAATTAACTCTCAAAGTGCAGAGCATGAAGTAGAGTTAGCACATGAAAAACCGATTGACATTGGTACCACAGAAACGAATGTAGTCATTAAAGATAAAAGTGATAACAGGATCCTATTACAAGAAGAAATTACTTGTGAGGCAGGAAAGTGCTCATTTTTTCCTTTGCTTAGTGTCAAAGAGTATGCCCCAAAAATAACAGTTTCGACATTTGGCGAGCCGTCTATTGTTAGCTTAGAAATAATGGAAGTGGTGCATAGCTAACATCCTTATATAAAAGCACTTACACTGCATGTCCATATGAGGTTCAGATTTAAAAAAATCTATCTTATTTAATGTGAAGGAGAAAAAATATGTTTTTTAAAAATTCAAGCGCAAAAAAAGAAAAGGAAATTAAAAATACGGAAGGAGAAGAAGGCGAAGGTAAAAGCGAGACAGAACGGGAGCCTTGTGAGCAATGTGGTAGTCTTGAGCATATTGCTTGTATACGACCATTCTAATAGAGTGCAGTTATCATGGCACACGTACTCAACTTAGCCTAAAATAGTATTTTTTATGCAAACGCTGCGTAGCATTTCCCTCTTCTGCCTACAGATTGAACCAAGAAAATTGTTCTTTATTGTGGGAAAGGGTAAGGGCGGGGGTAATCGCACTTAAAATAGCCTAAAATGATATTTTTCTAATCAAGCACTGCTTAGTATTTCCCTCTCCCGCCCACAGACCATGACAAAGATACTGTTTTTGAGTGCGGGAGAGGGTAAATGATATAACCTGCTTTACCGATTTTTAGTATTAGAAGCTGTCTGGTTAAATAAAATTCTGTGTAATTCCTTGCTAAGAAAATCAGCGAAGAAACTGAAATGGGGTACCAAGCAATATAACAAATAAAAAGCTGAGTGTCCCATCAAGCCAGAACTGTTCTGACTAATTTTTAGCCGTACGACATCTAAATTTATTGTCAGTGCTGCAGCCTCCTCTTTTCTTCTTCTATATTGATTGTTAATTGCTCAATCGGTGAGGGTTTTCTCCTCCATAAACCAAATATGCCTACCCCTGTTGCTCCTCCACCTCCCAAACCCAGAACCGTATAAAAAGTAAGACCAACTGTTGCTTTAATTAATCCCGCTCCAGATATAACCATACAAACAATACCAAGAGCAATAAACACATACCAAACTAAGTCTATAATACTTTCCGATTTTAATTTTTCTCCTAAATTTTTTAACCTCAGGCAATCAACACGCCACACATCTGTTATAGCCAGATAAGCAAGATACTGTATTTCAAGAATATCAATATATCCTCCTTCTTGTTCTTTTCTTTGTTCCATTTCTTTATAAACAAGCTTGGCGGCCTGTACAAGAGGCGACTCGTCTAGCGATAGTGTTTGTTCTTTAAAAAACGGCTGCCAATTCAGAGAGATACAAGCAAAGCCACACCGTAAAAAAAGTGCCTCAATCTCTGGGAATCTGGAACTTGCCAAAGCCTCTATCTCTCCAAAAAAACTGTGATTTGAAATTTGGGGGTAAACCCCAACATCTCGACATCGGCAAGCACACAAAGCATGATAGGATTTTTTAAAAGAGGAGAAGTCAATTTTCTTTTCTTCGGAGATTTGTTGACTAGCTGAATTTATTACGTCTAATGCCTTGATTTCTTTTTCAAAACCATTTTTTATTTTTTCAGTATATTTAACATCCTTATTATTTTCCCCCCCTAATTTTTTTTGTTGTGCTGCTATATCTCGCTTCTTTTTTATGATAGAAATGTCTAATAATCCCCACAGAGTCGATAGATTTGTATCGCTTGGGAGATACTCAATCGCAATTATTTCTTCATCATCAGCCTCTAATATACCCTTTGAATCGATTTCCTCGTCCTTTTTTGATTCCTGAAGAGTGTCACTTCGAAGTCTCATCTTCTTTGTCTCCACCAAATAGCTGTATAATTTACAAGTCAGCTAATGTAGCATAATTTATCCTCAATTTGACAGATGCCCCATTATTTTAGCTGCCGGTTCAAATGCAAAGTGCAATCGGATTTTGCTTATTAAACATTAGCAATAGCTCTCAATGTAATTTTCATCATTGCAATCCTCACAAAATTTTCTGCGTGCTTAGTTAGTATTTCAAAATCTTTTGCAAGACACCGAAGTTACCCAGTCATGCAAATGTTCTTTCGACAATCCATCTTTTTGGCAATACCGCAAATTTATCTGTTATTCTTTTTGAAATATGTAACTTCAATAACAGTATCTTTGTCATGGTCTGTGGGCGGGAGAGGGAAATGCTAAGCAATATGCCAGATGCATTATGCTTTTGCTTAAAGTAATTAATCTAAACAGAGGAGTCGATCTAATAGCATCAAATACGTATGATTTTTATCATAACAATTAGGATGCATTCTAAGATAACATCTTTAATCTGTCACCACGACCTTCTCAATCACCACACTTTCTACCGGCACATTCTCATGCCCAGACCGTCGCGTAGTCGGTACTTTTTTTATTTTATCCACCACATCCATGCCTTCAGTCACTTTACCAAACACACAATAACCCCAGCCATCCCCCGACTCTGATTTAAAATTTAAAAAATCATTGTCTACTACATTAATAAAAAATTGCGTACTGGCTGAATGCGGATCTGAGGTGCGTGCCATTGCCAATGTCCCGCGTTTGTTAGCGAGACTTTTGTTCGCTTCATTTTGAATAGTTGGGTGTCCTGTTTTTTGATGCATATCAGGATTAAAGCCACCGCCTTGAATCATGAAACCATCCATGACACGATGAAAAATGACACCATCGTAAAAACCGCTTTTGGCAAGTTGTAAGAAATTTTCTGCAGTCGCTGGGGTATTGTTGACATCCAGCTCAATGGTAATAGAACCGTGGTTAGTTTGTAGGGTAATCATGTGGGCTCCTTATTTATTTGCAGCAAATATAGCAGGTGTTTTTATGTAAGTAGACTTAGATTTGAAGGACCAGTATACTACACTGAATTTAAGCTGTTTGAAATGCCTATTTTAGAAATCAACCGAGTACGGGAAAACAACCGTTTTTTCGAATCTTCGAGAGAAAAATACATAGGCTAATAATTATTTCTTAATGGCAATGGGGGTTAACTAGTATGGATATAAAACCTGACGATTTAGATGACGCTGTAAAAAAAAATTAGTTACCGCTGAACAAGCAAAACTGCTTTGGTCATTTTGGAAAAATAAACAAGAAGATACTCCTCACTTCCATTTTGCGCATGTGATGTACTATTTTGGTGGTTTACTAGCCATTTTTGCAGTAACGTTATTTGTCACCCAAGCATGGGATCAATTACGCGGAATTCAGCTTTTTGTAATATCTTCTTTATTATTTGCATTAGGATGCTTGCTAGCACGTCATTTTCTCACAAAAAAATTATTAATTCCCGCAGGAATCATGTCAGCATTTAGTTTGGCGCTAATTCCATTGGCAGTATACAACATACAAATTTGGCTTGGATTTTTGCCTAATGAAAGCTATCGCTACGCCGCTTTTCATTACGCAATAAGTTGGTATTGGGTTCCTATGGAATTAACAACTCTAGTGGTAGGTTTGATTATGCTTTACCTTTATGATTTTCCATTTTTACTATTTCCAATCTCTATTTCTCTTTGGTATATGAGTATGGATTTATTTTCTTTATTATTTCATGGATATAATTATTCTGCGAGGTCATCGTTTTCAGTTTTGTTTGGATTATTTACTATTCTGTCTGCTATATACATGGATTTGAAATATGATAATCGTAAAGACTATGCATATTGGTTATATATTTTTGGCGTAATGATATTCTGGGGAGGATTGTCTCTTCAAAGTTTAAATAGTGATAAATTTCTCTATTGCCTAATAAATGTTGCAATGATTTTAATAAGTGTTTTTTTCAATCGCAGAGTATTTGCGGTTTTCGGTGCTCTTGGAGTTTTAGGATATTTAGGGCACTTATCATTTTCTATCTTTGCCAATAGCTTAGGATTTCCAATTGCCTTAGTATTTCTTGGGATAATAATAATTTTTGCAGCTACACGTTGGCCACGTGCTGAGAAAAAGCTTATTGAATATTTTAGCCCTTATATTCCACAAAAGATTTTGAAAAGAATGCAATAATTGTTCTTGTGTTGCATTTACGGATGAATCTTGCTGGTACCCTTAAAGCAGGGAGATAAGATATTTTAAGTCTGGCACAGAAAGATTACTGATTAGCCGAAGAAGCAGCGAGTTAGTTCAGCACAGCTTTCTCATTTCACTACTAGTTTTTTCGGACTGTAAATATCTTCCTGGATATGAAGTTTTTCCTTTTCATACTCATTGGATGAACGCGAGTATAAGCCTAGTCTAAGCAAAGAATTATTTAATCTTAGCTTGTGGGTACACCTATAGAATAACGCTTTTCTTCCTTTTGCTTCATCCACTCCCAACTTGTCCACTTTTTCCTGGCGGTTGATCGTCGTTAAGACATTCTCGATAAAATCATCTGGCTTTTCTTTAGGATAATGAGACTTAAAGAACTTAACCAGGTCAACTCTATTAAACTTAATATATTTTTTATTATCAAGCAAAATATAGTCTGTCTTATTTTCTTTGTCTATAATTTTTGGGCTTTTCAGTGGTGCAGGCAATTCTGTAACATACTCTGCCTTTTTTGCCCTGGCTGGTTTGAATGGGCGAGTCTTTATTTTTTCTTTTTTCTTTTCTTTTTCTTGAGAAACTAAAGTCACTATAAAAGGGAGTAGGGTGGGTAAATTTGTCGGCAAAGGTTGGTAATTTGGCTTTTGCTGTTTAGTAAACAATTCTTTGAGTATACTTTTAAAAACTAAATCTGTTAGGGGTTCAATCATGGTAGAAAAATGTATTTCCTGAGCTATATTTGAAAAAGAGTGTTTATTGATATAGTAAAGTTCAGCTAATTTCATTAAAAATGACGTTGATATCAAAGCAAAACCGCCATGTGATAATGCGACCGGCAAATTAAGACTGGGAATAAATGAACATACAGTAACGCCGATCCCCAGGACTAACAGGGTATTGTCCACGCGAGCATATAGTTTTCCACACCGTGCTTTTCCCAGTTGTTTAGCCAGCTTTACGGATTCTTGAAATATATAATCCCAGAAATTAGCAGACCTGCTGTTATTTAAAGGATTTTCTCCATTATCGAGTGACGTAAATAATATACAGGCCCTTACATGATAGTACCTGGTAAACAAGTTCTGTTTCACAATCACTTTATCGTGTATAAGTTGGTGTATATTAAAAAGTAAAAAAACCATCAGCTCTGGATCAGTAGTTTCATTTACCCAATGGGCTAATTCTGTGAGCAGCGCGTCTTCTTTTGCTTTTAACACGCTTCCTGATAATTTATTTCGAGTAAGATAGGCCAAATCTTTATGTAAAGTACAAGAGTATATTCTGATAAGTTCTTTTTCATCTGCAGGACTGATATTGAAAAACTTACGTAGATTATTAATATAATTCCTCTGCTCTTGCTTTAGCTCGTCCTGCGGCATTGCAGCCAGTTTTTTTTCTCTTGCAAACCATAGCTGGCTATATCTACTTCTTTCTATTTTGCCAAGACCTAACAGCAAAAGTCTGAATTCAGTTACTTTAAGCAGAAAAAGAAAATCATCATTTAAGCTATAAACAGGTCGTAAAGAACTGGATTCAGTTGTAGAATAATCGGGATGGTCAGAAAACATAATATCGCCCCCTGTTCTTGCAGGCTATTTTGGATTATTTTTTATCTAAAAAACATATTCACATCATAAAATGGAAAGCAATTATAGTATATGGATAATGTACTAGCTGCTATAGATCTGTATAATGATTCGATACAAGGAATTTTACCCTGGAGGGATCCCATGATTGTCCTGCATAAACTCAAGCAGCTCGCATTAATTGGTACGATGATGCTTGCTATCACACCTATCGCTGCTCAAGCTGCAGGTGCAACTCCCTCTAAACCGAATATCATTGTCATTATGGGTGATGATGTAGGCTGGTTCAACATTGGTGCTTATAATCAGGGCATCATGGCAGGCAAAACACCGCATCTTGATAAGCTCGCAGCGGAAGGAACACGGTTTACTGACTATTATGCTGAACCAAGCTGCACCGCAGGCCGCGCTAACTTTATTACCGGTGAATTACCAATTCGAACTGGACTGACTACAGTAGGGCAGGCGGGTGCTGATGTTGGCATGCCAGCGCAAGCGCCAACTATCGCGACAGCGCTCAAAGCCATGGGGTATGCAACAGGGCAATTTGGTAAAAACCATTTAGGTGATCTGAATAAATATCTCCCTTGCTTACATGGGTTCGATCAATTTTATGGCTACCTCTATCATTTGGATGCCATGGAAGATCCTTACTGGCATTCTTACCCACCCCAATTGAAAGACGTCGTTGGCCCACGCAACATGTTACATTGCTGGGCAACGACAACAGACGATGCTACGGCGCAACCGCGTTGGGGCAAGATTGGCATGCAAAAAATTGAAGATGCCGGGCCATTGCCACCTGAGCGCATGAAAACAGTAGATAATGAAATTCTAGATAACACATTTAAATTTATGGATAAAGCCAAAGCGGATGGCAAACCCTTTTTTATCTGGCTAAATCCAACTCGTATGCATGTTTTCACGCATTTATCTGACAAGTACAAAAAAATGATGACGCCAGAAAATGGCTGGTATACAGAAGAAGCGGGGATGGCACAGTTGGATGACATTGTGGGTTCTGTCATACAGAAGATTAAAGATGCCGGCATGGAAAACAATACAATTGTTATTTTTACCACAGATAATGGCGCTGAAATAGCAAGCTGGCCCGATGGTGGCATGACACCTTTTGCCGGTCAGAAAGGCATGGCATTAGAAGGAGGTATGCGTGTGCCCGCTATTATTAAATGGCCTGGTAAGGTTGCTGCTGGCAAAATTGAAAATGGGATTATATCGGGTCTTGACTGGTTCCCCACGCTCGTTTCTTTTGCGGGTGATCCTACTATCACAGATAAACTCTTAACAGGTAAGAAATTAGGTGATACCACTTATAAAGTGCATCTGGATGGGTATGATCAGTCGAACTTCATTTTAGGGAAAAGCCCTTCAAAACGGCATGAAGTATATTACTTTACCGAAAATACATTAGGTGCCGTGCGTATTGATGATTATAAATATCAATTTACGAATCAGCCTAGTGGTTGGTTTGGTGGTACAGTCAAATTGGATTGGCCAGGCATCACCAATTTGCGGCTAGATCCGTTTGAACGCGTCAGCTCACAAGGCATGGGTTATCCTATGCAATTCTATGCACATGAATTTTGGCGCTTTGTCTTTGTGCAGCAGCAAATTGAGAAATTAGGCGAGAGTTTTGTGGCTTACCCACCTATGCAAAAAGGCGCGAGTTTCAATTTAGGGGATGTCAAAGAACAAGTTATTAAGGCAATCCGGTCACAAGCAGGGAGTGGTTAATCCTTGCTGAGGTATTGCAAAGATTATAGAGCGAATTTCATTCGCTCTCATTTTTTCTCAGCATTTGTTAGTTACTTTCCTGCTTGATAAGAAATTCCTTTTTGCGGAAGCAGCTTTACCTGCAGCTGGCTAACTTTAAGTATTAAGTCATCTGTTATTTTTGCCAATTGTTCTATATCCATACCCATTAACGGCTTTGCTGACCAAAATAACATTTTGTATAGCCCATCACTGTTGCTTTTCTGGTACTGAAGAATTCTTTCTCTAGTTTTCATTAAATACCCGAAAAGTGTTTTAATTTGAGCTATATTGTTTCGTACATTCTCCATCGCGATAGCCTCTTCTATTAATTTAATTAAGGTATTCGTATTGTTAATATTAGAAGTCATTTCTATAGAAATGTAGAAAATTCCAATTTTTTGCATTATATTTTGAGCTGCATTTTCTTGTTTTTCTTCGCCTTTACTCGATTTAATTTCTTCATAATCAGAAGAGGAGAAATAAGACCACATATTTTTAAAGACCTCGTTTTTTAGTTTGAGTTGTTTAACTATAAACTGTACAGCTTATACTTTCAACTTGAAAGTCAGCATCTATTGTATCTGGTAATTTAGCAGGATTAGGCGCATAAAGAAGTGTAAAGTAAAATCACAAACCTTTTTAAGTGCAATTACCTTGTTGGTTTATCTTAAGGTGACTGTAAACTTTTGCTCGGTGTTTCCACTGCTAAATTCCCTTTTAGTTTTTTATAACAATGTGTTGCAAATAAACCAGCGCCTGCAAATATACTCACATAAGCAAGAATTTTAAGTGGCAGTATAATATGTGGAAAGAGAATGAGTACAAGCGCACCACCCAGTGTCATAGCAACCTCAGCCAACATTTTTAAATAAATACCGCAAGAAGAAGGGGATACTTGCTTTTTTTGCTCCATCTCTTGCTTTTGAGTAGTCAATTCTACACAAGGACGATGCTGACTGACGTGATTAAGTGCTTGCTCGTAATTCAGGCTATACTTCTTCATTAAGTAAGCAATAATAATACGAGGGCTTTGTGAACTCCCGGAATCACACTGTACTAAAACAAGGTTACCTTTTTGTAACGCAGTATCAATAAAATAAAACGCCTCATCCAATAATTGATCAGATAATACTTGTTCTGACATAGTATCTGTTTTTAATTCTTTAAAACCATTAGCAGAAATTAGTTTCTCTAACTGACTTGTTAAAGTAGAGTCAAGCGGACATGATGTACACTTTAAAACAGCAATGTTAGATGCGACTAGGGAATCTTTTTCATCATCGATTTCTCTAATCAATTGAATGGTATGTGCTCTATTCCCCAAAAACAAATTAGGAATAATTTCATCAGGCATCTGCTGCAGCAAACTTTTTTCTTTTTCTTCAGCAGAAAAACAAGGTCTTCTCAGATCAAACTTAACTTCAGTACTATCAGTAGATGACATAAGCAGTGGCTGTTTTTCACCGCTTGCACGAGTCATTTGTTTAGAATCTTGTGGAGAAAAATACACTGAATGAGAATGAATTAATTGAGTCACTTTAAATAACTTTTTTGTTATAATTCCTTCTACCACAGCAGATTGAAAATCTCTTATAAAATTCACTCGCTCTACGGATTCAGGATAGCTTGCCCAATCGCTTTTTAATCCATCAATATAAGCTTTATGTCTTTCAGCTATTTGTATTATTTTCTGACCAATACCCTTAGTTGGCCATTGTGCTTCATTAAGTAAAGCCTGCCATAAAGTGGCTTCGGCTAGCATAATTTCATCTACGCCTAATTGATCATCTTCTTTTTCTTCTAAAATAACGGTGTTATTAATATGCATGAGTGTCATGCGTTCTATTGCAAGATTTTTGCGTGGCGCCAGAAAACCGTGTACTGAAATAGTTTTCTCTGCCAAATATTCATCGATAAGCTGCATAAAAGAAGCGGTTAATATAGGCCCGCAACTTGAACTATCTCCATCATTTCCTCTGGTTTGCTGAGGCGCATCCACACATAACAAAGGAACGCCTCTTGCTTTTAACGATTCGGGTAATTCCTCCATATATTTTTTGTATCTATGAGGAGCACCTCGAGGATCAATATAAATTGCTTTTTGTCTTTGCCCATCTTTGGTTAGTTGGAGGGCTATCCCTGGATGATGGTTGCCATATAACCAAGGAAAAAGTATAAGGACTTCTTGATTTTTATATCGTTCAATAGCATCAAAAATGAGTTTATTGACTATTGCAACATTATTAAAAGTGCCATTTCTTAAGCTTGCTCCTATTTCATCTCGCCAGGGCTCCGTTAAGACAATAATAGTTGCATCACCTATTTTTTCAGGTGCAAGACTGGCTTTGTATTTATTTAAATGATGCGCAATTAAAAATTCATCTGGGTAGTGAAGTGTTGTTTTATCTTGCGATTTAGGCTGAGAAAAAGTGTCTTTCCTTCCTTGATACCAGGTGCCTACTACTGTTTTACCCCGTGGGCCATACTGCACAAAACCATAATATTTTATTAAAGTGCTGCCAGTGATGCGTTTTTTTTCTAACGCAGTAGATTTTTTATCTTTAATTAACCGTGAGTTATGAGAGAAATCATAAGGGCTTAACTTTCTATGCTGTAATCCACTTAAACTCATTGATGACCTCGTTTTGCACTATTAGCGCTGGAGATTATACAAAATAATCAACCATTATACCGCCTTATTATTAACTAACTCTTAAGCAATAAATGTGAAATGCTTGTGTCCTTTGCACTGGACAATAAAAAAGTAACTCGCTAATTAATAGAAAATTTCATACAATCTTTTTCGGTAAAAATGCATCAGCTCTTATCATGGTAATCAAAGAATAATATGATGAACTTAAAGAAACATAAAAAATCGGTGGCACTCCAATTTAATGTAACCCTATTTTTAGGGTTACTACTTCTATCCATAACAGCAGCTTATGCTGTGCTACCACTGCCTGACAACTTGATTAATTTTGCAAGCCCACCCGGATTGGTCTTGTTAAAAAAAGATTTAAATGAAAATTTATTAAAATTACTTTCGCATTTTACGACACAAAAAACACCCACTTACTGTGGTGTTGCCAGTGCAGTCATGGTGTTAAACTCGACCAATAGTATTCCGCCTATTGATGCACAACATGCTCCCTACCGATACTTTAATCAGGATAATTTTTTTAATGATTCTGTTAAAAAAATTATTACCGCGGAAGAAGTGCAAAAAAAAGGGATGACTTTAACAGAGCTGAGTCAGGTTATGCAAAGCTATGGATGAAAAGCGCAGCCTTTTTTTGCAAATGCACTTAATCTCAAAGAATTTAGGAAAATAGTAAAAAATGCACTGTCAAAGCAACAATTTATTATTGTTAATTTTTTAAGAACCAAGTTACAGCAACAGGGTGGTGGACATCATTCCCCGCTTGCAGCTTATGATGCCGCAACAGATCGGTTTTTACTGCTCGACGTTGCTCAATATAAATATCCTGCCTACTGGGTTAAAACAGAGAATTTATGGGAAGCGATTAACACTACCGATGATCGTACTTATCGTGGGTTTATTTTAATCAAGCCATAAATGTGCCAAAATAGCAAAATATGTTTGCACTTTACTGCGCAGAACTTTAATTTTTGACAAAAATTGTAGCAAAATATATCATTTCTGAAATTTTCCCCTTATACTTTGCCAAATAAATTAAAGAGGAGAGTATACATGCTGCGTAGTCTATCCCGCTGGTGGTATGGTAATTCTTATGGAGTTGCTGCTTCACCAGGTGAACAAACTGCTTTACTTAGAACGAAACCGGCTGAACAGTTATCTGCAGAAAATAAAGAGATTAAAGAATACAAAATAGATTGGCGGATTCAAATTAGCGACATACCAAGTACAAGCCAGATAAACAGGCGGTTACTACCCGAAATAAAGCGACGTTTAGCTATGAGAGATACTGCCGCGCGATGTGATTCTATAGCAATACAATATGGACACAAAATTATAATCGGTGGATTCACCCTCTACACGTTCTTAGTTTATACCATGCTTATTCTAACTCGAGATAAGGAACAGATAGAAAAATTCCGACATGATTATGAAGTAGCCGAAGAATCTAGATATTTAAAACTTGCAGAATGGCCTCATAGTGCAGAAGAACCGTGGTCTTCCTATCATAATCATTTATGTCCAAACGATACTTTCTTCTATCACCCGGAACATGATTCTTTTTTCGCTCTAGCCAAAGAATTGCCTTCCCCTTTCTCTTTTCATAACCAATACCACAGTCTTTTAGATTATTGTGCTCACTATCCTCAACAAATCTGTATTTCTTCTTCGCCTGCGCCGTTTTTTTTCTACTGCACTTTATCTTCTACACTGTTTGCAACTCACCTCTTAAAAGAATTACCCAAACAGTGTTTACCTTTACTACTGTCAATTTGTAGTATTTATCTCAAGCTACAAACCCCTTCTACTGAAGAAACTTATTATCCCCCCTCTTTTCTTATAGGTGGTATCATAGGGGGATATGTTTTATTATTCACCATAGGCGGCTTGTTTTTCCTACCTTATGGCAGATATGCGATGCTTAGTGAGCATGATAGAGAATTGATACAACAGCAAGTGGGCGTAGACACTGACTTAAGCGAATTGAAACCCAGTCAGATACGACAATCACTCACACTGATGGGAGAGGTTACTCAGCGATGGGAAGAATATCAAGACACTGTATATCAAGAGTTAGAGCATACATTTCCCACAGTAATGCTACGCATGATACTGGATTATCTTGCTCCACCGTATGCACTTCGACAGACAATCTTGCAAAAGAGTGATCCAGAAATGATAGAATTGTGGAAAGATTTTTGTGAAGAAAGAAGAAATGCTAGAGCAACAGGCCAAAGAAGTAATTTTTTCAACAATAAAGGGTACCATGAATATTCGTCCGTAAATGCAATACAAGGATCAAATAACGAGCAAGAGAGTAAGGAAAGTAAAAGCTCTGTTCCTGAAGTTCAAATAGAGATGAGATCTTTTACATGATTTCAAAGGTCAATACGGGTTAGGCTGCCGATGCTTTAGATACGAAGAACTCTATATCACCGCGCCATGGCAAACACACTCAAATCAGCCTATGGAAAGCGGTATTTTGAGTGCGTTTGCCATGATCACCGCACACACCGAAATCCTACATGTTCCATACTGGTATCCGGCGATGTTTTCATGCGCGCTGCCACACGATATCCTGAGCAATAAGATTCATTACAGAGAAATGATCCCCCGCGTAGGATTTTCTTGGGCATGGCAGGTTCCTCAGGATCATAACTGCTGGTGGGGCCTTGGGGATCAATGACGTTATTTTTACTAACAGTAGAATAATAATTGCTACTATACCAATCCGCAACCCATTCCCATACATTACCTGCCATATCATATAACTTATAACCATTCGGCGTAAAAGATTTGACGGGAGAGGTATAATAATATTTATCACGTAAAGTGTTTTTATAAGGAAAAGGACCTTGCCACGTATTCGCTTTTACTTTGCCCTGGTCAATCGGTTCATCACCCCAGGGATAAATTTTATTTTGCAAACCACCCCGTGCAGCCCATTCCCATTCTGCTTCGGTAGGTAAGCGTTTTCCTGCCCACCGACAATACGCATTCGCATCATCCCATGAAACATGTACAACGGGATGATTGGCAAGATTGGCAATAGTACTCTGTGGACCACGTGGATGCCGCCAATTGGCATGAGGTGTCCATGACCACCATGCAGCAGGGTTATCCAGGGCAACAGGATGATCAGGCGGTGTAAAGACTAATGAAGCTGGCACCAATTTTTTTTCATCTGGCTTGGGTGTATTAGGGGGCAATTGCTTTTTAAGTACTTCCCAATCTGGTTTCAATTCCGCAGTGGTCACGTAATGCGTTGCTTGAATAAATTGCTGATACTCTGCGTTGGTGACTGTTGTACTATCCATCCAGAATGCACTAATCGTCACAGGATGTTTGGGAAATTCATCTTTTTTGGCCTGTACATTATCACCGCCCATCATAAAAGTACCCGCAGGAATGAGTACCATTCCTGCGTGATTATTATTTTGTTTGGCAACAGCAGTCAGAGAGTGATTTGTCAGCGCAGCAAAACGTTTGGGAATAGTATGACAAGAACATTTTTCGGATTTTATTTTATTATCAGTTGCCATAGCGCCCATAGAAAATAAAATGCCTAATAAGAGTAGGATTGTTTTGTGAGTGATGCGTTTCATTATTTAAAATCAACCTCTCTGTCATGTTTGATCTAAGCCAATTCCATTTTCACGTGTAAAATGACAACGGACTTAAATAGTTTTAACGTGATTTAAGCACTACTGTATCTCATCGCTCCACTCTCTATCAATAAAAACCCAGATGCCTATTTTTAATAAAAAACATATGCTTGCACTTTTTAAACAAAATACAAAATATAGCCTATACTTAAAACAAGATGCTATACACAGCATATATATAACTTGTTGATTTTTTTATTAAATAATAAAAGAATAGCGAGGAATGGTATATGGAGCCACGGCTTAAGCAATGTTATGAAATTACTCTTCCTAAAAGGAAAAATACCGCTAGGCATGTCTATGTTAATCCTCATGGAATTCGTCTAAATTCACGTGCTACGCCCGAAGATAGAAATCAGTTATTACGAGAAATCAGTACTCTGCTCGCAATAGACGCCGATTATTATGTCGAGCGCATAATTCCTTGTAGAGAAGGCTGCACAGTTCAATTTCTTAATCTCAGTCAACGACCACCGCAATACCAACAAAAACTTTTGGGCTGGACAGAGCTGGAAGATAATCCGAAAGCAACCATCACTCAGAGCTCCTTACAACCAACCGTGCAAAGTGCCGCTAGCTCCGCCGCTAGAGCAGCTGTCAGACAGAGTGATTCTGCTGGCGCAATAGCCGCGCTCCAGCACAAAGATCGGATAGCAAAAGCCGCTGAGGAAAAAGCAAGATTAGTAGAAGAAGCCAGAATAAAAGCTGAGATGCAAGCACTATTTGAGGAAGCTGTTAAAGCAGCAGAAGTGAAAGCAAAACAAGATGCAGCAGCTAAAGTAATAGCGGATATAGCAGCAGGAAAGAAATTTTTTGAATTTAATCCGGCAGAAGATAAGGTCAAAGGTGCAGCCCAAAGTTATGAGGAGGCTAAATTTGCAGATCGCCTTAAAGAATTACAAGTAAAGAAAAGTAAAACGACTGCAACATACCTAGGCACGATTCCCTTGGAAAAAGAAACAAAATTCTCCGAAAGAATAAAAAAAGAAAAAATAAAAAAACTCACTGCGCTTAAAGAAAGAGAACAAGCTATCACAGAAAAATTAGAACAGTATCCTGCTAAAATAGCCTCAGCACAGTCAGAAGCAGAGTCTGCTTTTGAAACAGCTTATAACCGCTACGATCAATCTATCGTCAGCCAACAACGAAAAATATTACTAAATGCCATCGATGATTATAAAAAGACACATGATTGGGAGCCAGACGCAGTGCGTACTCTGGCTTTATCTTTGCGTATAGATCCTAGAAATATCCGGTTTGACCATGCGGCGGCTGATTTTTATAATGCTTTACAAAAGAAAACCCGTGAAGAAATGGCCGAACTTTTTTTCGTCATGGATCAAAGCCTGAGTAATAAAGCGGGAGGACAAGAAAAATATAAAGACCATCCGTTTATCCCTTTATTTAAAGCAGCTTATGCAAAAGAACAAAAAAAATTATCTGAAGATTCTGTAAAAAAAGATATCACAGAAAATTTATCTAGCCTTAGAACAGCCGCCGAGGAAAAAATCACTGGCATGCACAGAGAAATTGAACAGGATCTTGCTGCTTACCAAGAGTCCCTGGCAGAATATGATCAATTTCTAGCAAAAGAAAGAGATGATTTTATTGCCATTCAAGAGTTACTCGCCACTGCAGAAGAGGCAGTTACTTCAGATGATAAACCTATTG
>Ga0206921_10051_pt3 | contig 30305 bp, 19 predicted proteins | sample Alteio_BWOrgHeat_66_FD_152930 | JGI IMG/M metagenome (GOLD analysis project Ga0206921, IMG submission 152930) | Enriched cells from forest soil in Barre Woods Harvard Forest LTER site, Petersham, Massachusetts, United States -... | ecosystem: Environmental > Terrestrial > Soil > Temperate forest >...
CTGCAATATTAGGGGGCTCAGTTGTTACTATTTTGTTAGTATGTATCAAAGCTACCAAAAAAACGACCAACGGGCCTTTTTTATATATGAATTTTAAACGGGGCGAGTGGTCAAAGTGGAAAAAAAACGGGGGATGGAGCGGTGTATCGCCCTTCTTTTTCAGTCAGTTGGGATGGACCACCGGGTGCCTGCCGGAGACAAAATAAAAAAAAAGTACGGAATATCAGTTTTGTATATGAAATTTGCCATCTTATCTATTAATAACATCTAAAAATACATTTTAACGAATTTGCTATGTGGACTTCGAATACTTTAGCGAAAAATATCAAAACAACTATGAAGCGAATTAACATTACTCTGTTCGCGTTAATGTTACTAGGTATCCTGTTCTCCTGCACCAAAGCTAGCATCAACTATACACAGAATGGCAACTGGGTAGGCCGCGCTTTCTTCCCTGGCCCCCCACAAGGTTTCGGGGTGGCATTCACTGCCAACAACTTTGCTTATGTCGGTCTCGGGATCAATCCCCTGACCCCCAATCAGCGTCTCACCGCCTTTTATAAATATACTCCTCAGCAGATCAATACCGCATCCCCAACCGGGTATGACTCCGCAAGCGGTTTCTGGACGGCAGTAGCGGTATTTCCCGGTCCGGCACGCAGCAATGCCATTGCATTCACGGTGCAGAATATCGGGTATGTAGGAACGGGGCTTGCCAATGACGGTTTTACCCCGTTGGCTGACTTTTATTCGTATAATCCGGGTTCGAATTCCTGGAGCCAGATCGATTCGCTGCATGACGATAACGGGGTGATGTATCCCCGTTTTGATGCGGTGGCCTGGGGTTTCGATTCGGTGGGCTATGTCCTGACCGGGACGGATAACAACCAATATTTCGCCGATGTATGGAAATATAGCCCTGCAACGGGACATTGGACGCAGAAGCCTTATTTGGTCGGTAATCCCCGTTCGGGCGCCACGGCCTGGGTCTATAACAACCAGGGTTATATCCTGGCGGGTTACACGCCCAGCAGCCAGAAGGCAGTCAACAACATGTGTTACGATTTTTGGAAGTTCGATCCGAATATCGCCGAAAGTACCAATTCGGCGTTGAGTCCCTGGACAAGGCTGCGCGACATCTACAATACCAATCCGGGTACCTATGATGACGGGTACACCAATATCATCCGCAAGTATGGGGTCGGCTTCATCATGCTGAAGCAACCCACGGGTGACAAGGGCTATATCACGCTCGGTCAGAACGGTACCTCGGTGAACTATACCTGGGAGTATGATTTCGCCACCGATCTGTGGACGGAAAAAACGCCATTCGAAGGTACGGCCCGCAGCGGCGCCGTCGGGTTCACGCTGAATGACCCCAATGGCGGCTATAGCCGTGGTTTTGTAGGCACGGGTCTGGGTACGGGCAATGCCTCCGGATTCAGTGACCTGGAGGAGTTCTTCCCCAACCAGATCTACAACCAGTACGACTAATGGCCTTTTTGCGTAAATGGGGGCTCACCCTGGCGATGGTGCTGGTGATCCTCGGTACTTTTAGTTATGGGTTCTACAAACGGTGGAAATGGAGACAGGAGCATTCGCTGGTCGAATTGAGGGCCATCGAGGTTCGCGGCGGGTGGGGATATGATATCCTCAAAGACGGAAAACCGCTGTTTCACCAATATATCATGCCGGGAGTCAGTGGAAACCGGGTATTTCAAAGCAAGGAAGATGCGATGGCCGTGGGAAAGTTGGTCTATGAACGTCTCCTTGCCGGGCAGCCGCCGACGATAACGGAAAAGGAAATGCGCGATATGGGAATCTATATTCCGCCTGATACCGTCAAATCCAAATAGTTATTTTGATATTAATGAGTTGAACCCCGCGCAAGGATTGCGCGGGGTTCTTTATCTTTAGCCCATGAGAAATTCAGTTATAGCGCTCCTGTTAGCGTTCACCGTCGGGGATCTGTGGGCCCAGACGCCTTCGCGTTTCGATCAGCACAAAGTGTTCGATCCTCTTTTCTATCCGGATAATGGTACGGTGTACCGCAGCGCGGGCGGGGCACCCGGCGAAAAATACTGGTCGAACCGTGCGGACTATGCCATACATACGGTATTGGACACGACGCAGCATTCGCTCAGCGGTGATGTCACGGTCACCTATACGAACAACAGTCCCGATGAGCTGCCTTTTCTTTGGCTGCAGCTGGATCAGAACATCTACCGGGAAGATTCGAGGGGCGAAGGCGTGAACCCGGTAACGGGGGGACGCTGGTCAAACCGGAAATTCACGGAGGGGGATGTTATCCGATCGGTTACGGTGATACGGGACGGCAAAGAGATGAAAGCCGACTGGCTGGTTTCCGATACAAGGATGCAGATAAGGCTGCCGGAGCCACTTCGTGGCGGCGGTGGGATCATCCGTTTCCGGATCGATTATTCTTTTTCAATACCCGAATATGGGACGGACAGGATGGGCCGTCAGCTGGTGCACGACGGCTGGATCTATGAGATAGCGCAGTGGTATCCCCGGATGGCGGTGTATGATGATGTCACCGGCTGGAATGTCCTGCCTTATCTGGGGCAGGGGGAGTTCTACCTGGAATACGGCAATATCGATTATACGATAACTGCGCCTTCCGACTTAGTGGTCGTAGGTTCGGGCGAGCTGGTGAATCCGCAGGAGGTGTTGACGCCGGCGCAGATCAGTCGTCTGGACAAAGCAAGGGCTAGCGACAATACGGTATTTATCCGGACCGCGCAGGAAACGGCCTCGGGTACGGGTCATTTGCCGAAGGCTTCGCTGACCTGGCATTTCCGGTGCAACCAGACGCGTGACGTGGCCTGGGCCGCATCCCGCGCCTTTATCTGGGATGCCGCGCGTATCAATCTTCCGGGTGGGAAGAAGGCGCTGGCTCAGTCGGTCTATTCGTCGGAATCCGCCGATGCCAAGGCATGGGGCAGGAGTACCGAATTCGTGAAAGCATGTATCGAATTGTATTCCGGGGAATGGTTTCCTTTCACCTATCCCGTGGCTACGAATGTCGCGGGGATCGTTGCGGGCATGGAATATCCCGGTATCGTATTTTGCGGCGGAGACCAGCGCGGCGGCGGACTCTGGGATGTGACCAATCATGAATTCGGTCACAACTGGTTCCCGATGATCGTCGGCTCCAATGAACGGAAATATGCCTGGATGGATGAGGGATTCAATACGTTCATCAACGGGGTCGATACGCGGGTATTCAACCACGGCGAATTCAACCACAAGGATGACGAACAGAAGATGGCCAATTTTATGTTCAACGACAAGAGCGAGGCCATCTTTACGATCCCCGATGTGGTTCAGGGCGTCAACCTGGGGGTGGCTGCCTATCAGAAACCGGCCCTGGCATTGGACGTGTTGCGGAAATATGTGTTGGGAGAAAAGCGGTTTGACTATGCCTTCCGGACCTATATCCGGCGCTGGGCATTCAAGCACCCCACTCCGTGGGATTTCTTCCGGTGCATGGAGAATGCCGGCGGCGAGGACCTGGGCTGGTTCTGGCGGGGATGGATACTCAACAACTGGAAATTGGATCAGGGCATCAAGGACGTCAAATATGTGCAGAGCGATCCGTCAAAAGGGGCCATCATTACGATCGAGAATCTCGAACAGATGGCTATGCCGGTGGTCATAGCCATACAAGAGGAGAATGGGAAGAGCGATACGATCACCCTGCCGGTAGAGATATGGCAGCATGGACCGACGAAGGACTTCGCTTATCCGTCGACGTCGAAGATCAAGAGTATCGTGATCGATCCCTCGCACGATTTCCCAGATGTCAATACGACCAATAATACCTGGACGGGGCAGGCACTGGAGAAACCCGTGCCTCCCGGGGTATCCGCAGCCGATGTCGTGAACAAATATTTTGCCGCCGTCGGCGGGAAGGACAAGCTGATGGCCGTCAAGGACCTGCAGATCGTTGCGAATGCCAATGTACAGGGGCAAAAAGTAATCGAGACGCGAAAGAACCTGCTGCCCGATGCCTATTCAATGGAGATCGAGCTCCCGGATATGAACATGCATGCCGTGCATTTGATGGTGAAGGGGGACAGCATAACGTTCTCGCAGATGGGACAAAGCCCTGCCCTGGATGACGATGCGAAAAAGGAGATCAGGGAGGAGGCTAATCCATTCCCGGAACTGAATTTTTCACACGATGGCTACAAATTGGAATTGACGAGCATCAAGAATATCAACGGGAAGGACAACTATGAACTGAAGGTGACAAACCCGCTGGGCCGGACCTCCTTCTACTACTATGACACCGGCACGGGATTGCGGTCGCGCCTGGTCAAGAACCTGAGCCAGGGCCAGACCATAACGGATTATGGCGACTACCGGGATGTGGGTGGTATCAAATTCCCTTATCATGTGGATGACAACCAGGGCGAGATCGACCTGGATATGACGGTGCAGTCCGTGAAGGTGAATGCGGGATTGACGGCAGCGGATATCAAATAGCGGCTCAAACGCCGGCCAGGAACTGGCCGGCGATATAATCCATTACTCCGACCAGGCTGCCGGTCTCTTCATAGACCTTGAGCTGTCTGTCGGCGCCCGTGCCTGTCTCGAGCATATGCTCGGCGAAATGGGTGGCCTGGCGGCTGCCCAGGTGGTCCACGACATCGTCGATAAAGTCCAGCAGCTCATAGATAAGCACGCGGGTATTGACTTCTTCCTCTTTCCCGAAATCGATCAGATGGCCGTCGATGCCATAGCGGCTGGCGCGCCATTTGTTCTCGTTGATGAGCGCCCGGGAGTACTGGATATAGTTCATGTTCTTCGTGCGCAGTTTGTAAATCTTTGCGCAAACGGCCTGGAACAGGGCGGCGATGCAGATGGTCTCGTCGATGGTCATCGGCACGTCGCAGATCCTGAATTCGACGGTATTGAAGAAGGGGTGGACGCGGAGGTCCCACCAGATCTTTTTCGCATTGTCGATGCAATTGGTCTTTACCAGCAGCTTGACAAAATTATCATAGGCCTCTATGCTTTCGAAATATTCGGGTATGCCGGTACGCGGGAACTTGTCGAATACTTTTGTCCGGAAGGACTTGTAGCCCGTTCGTCTTCCTTCCCAAAAAGGAGAATTGGTGCTGAGGGCATAGATATGGGGTAGGAAATAGCGGGTAGAGTTGGCGATATGGTTAGCCATTTCTCTTGTTTCCATGCCAACATGGACATGCAATCCGAAAATGAGGTTGCTTCGCGCCGCTTCCTGCAATTCATTGACGATCTCGTTATAGCGTGCATGGTCGGTGATCAGCTGGCTCTGCCAATGGCTGAAGGGGTGGGTGCCCGATGCTCCGACCTTGAATCCGAGGTCGCCGGCAATACGTGAAATGGTAGAGCGTAAAGTGGAAACATCCTTTTGCGCCTCGTGGATATCCCGGCAGATATCGGTGCCTACTTCCACCACGGCCTGGTGCATTTCGGCCTTGACCTTGTCCCGGATGATCTTTTGTCCTTCGGTCACGATCTTCTGTTCATGGCTTTTCAATTCCCGGGTTTGGGGATCGATGACCATGTATTCTTCTTCGATGCCGAGGGTGAAGTTGCTATAGTTGATGTCTGCCATGGCGTAAAAAAAGGTTTATGGGGTGAGCGGTTGTTGAGCGATGCTGTGGCGGAGATAGTTGCCCCAGGTGAGGTTGTCCACGCCGTCGCGGTGCGCCGCGGCGCGTTCGATGGCATAGTCGGCGGCGGTCTCGACGACCCAGTCGAAATTTTCTTCTCCCACGCTGGTCTTTTCAGCATCGGGTGCGGGATTGCAGAAATCGATAGCATAAGGTATGTCGTCCCTTATCGCCAGTTCGACAGTATTGAAATCGTATCCCAGCCAGGCATTGATGCGCAGGACGATGTCTTCCATTTGCTGCAGGCGTTCTGCGGAAGGGCTAAAGGAAGCCTGGTACCTGAGGTGATGCGGGTTGCGCGGTTCATAAGGCATGACGCGGACATATTTCCCCCCGATGCAATAACAACGGTAATATTCTGAGAAGGTGATCTCTTCCTGCAAGAGCATGACGAGCTGTCCCGTCTCTGCATGGCGTTGGTAGAATTCATCGGCGTTATGCAGTTTGTAAACGTTTTTCCATCCGCCGCCGGCGAACGGCTTCATATAAGCGGGAAATCCCACGTAATGAAAGATGGCATCCCAGGCAAGCGGAAAAGCTAAATTGGAAAAAGACTGATCGGTTGTATCCGGCGGCAGTTCGCGGGAAGGGAGAATGACGGTCTTCGGCACGGGAACACCGATCTTTTCGGCGAGACAATTATTGAAGAATTTTTCATCTGCGCTCCACCAGAAGGGGTTGTTGATCACGGCTGTCCCGCAGATGGCCGCATTTTTCAGGTAGGCCCGGTAGAAGGGTACGTCCTGGGATATCCGGTCGATGATGACGGCATACCCGGAGTCCGCTGCCTGGACCACCTTGTCGATACGGACGGGCTCCGCCGTTATACCGGGAACGTTTCTACGGTTGACGGCTTCGATGAAGGCCATGGGGAAGCTTCTTTCGCGGCCGTAGAGGATACCTATTTTTTTGCTGACAGTCATGTTTTACAATTTTTTCGGGTGAGTGCGTTATCAACTGACGAGTCTAAATATCAGGGGCTGACGCCGGGCAGCTGGGAGAGGTATTGAGGGAACATCTCTTTCCATACCGGCCAGTCGTGATCGCGGTGGGGACGGATATCGAGCCAATGGGGGATGGATTTGGCGGCGAGCAGGCGGCTCATCCACTCATTCTGGCCACGGCAGATGTCATGTTCGGCGGTGCCCAGGACGATGCCCATTTTCCAGAGGGCGGGTTCGGAGGCGTCGACGATGTAATCGACGGGGTTGTTGAAATAGACGTTGTCGTCATAGTAGCCGTCGGTGAAGGAGCGGATATCGAAGACGCCGCTCATCGAGAAGCAAAAGGCGGAGAGGTTGGGGTGCCGGAAAGTGAAATTGGCGGCGTGATATCCGCCAAAGCTGCAACCGGCGAGGGCTATGCGGTCATGCCCCGTTTCGCTGGTGGCCCGGGACGCGATCTCTTCGAGCACCAGCCGGTCGTAAAGGGTATGTTGCCGGGCACGTTCCGCGGGGGGCACGGATTTGTTATACCAGGATGCAGAATCCAGGCTATCGGGGCAATAAATTTTTATTTTACCGTTTTCAAGAAACCAGCGGGCCGTTTCGATGAGACCCTGGTCTTTGTTTTGAAAGTATCTGCCCTGGGAGGTGGGGAAGAGAATGACGGGATAGCCGGAATGACCGAAAACGAGCATTTCGAAGTCCCTGCCGATCACCGGCGAATGCCATTTGTGGTATTCTTCTCCCAGGTCCATATTAGGTTAAATATACTATTTTTGGCGCTATGTCGATTGAAAAGAGCATGAATACAAGACGGGAAAGCCTATCCGTACGATCCCTTCATTTGGGCCGTGTGGTCGAGACGGATATTTTCCTGCCGGCGCCTTCGGAGGACATGAGGGATGTGAGCCTGCTGCTGATCAATGACGGGCAGGAGCTCGGGCGGATGGGGCTGGAAGGAATGTTGGACGAACTGTACGAGCGAGATCTGATCAGGCCTTTGGTTTGCGTGGGTATCCATGCGGGTGCGGACCGAAAGATGGAGTACGGTACGGCCGGCAGGCCGGACTACCTGGGTCGGGGGGCGAAGGCGGATGCCTATACGCGTTTTATATTCGAGGAGCTGATCCCTGTCATTCGCAAGCGCTGGGTGGTGCCCGTATTCAGGGAAAAGGCCTTTGCCGGATTCAGCCTGGGGGCGCTGAGCGCCATGGATATCGTCTGGCGTCATCCCCAGGAATTCGCGCGGGCGGGTCTTTTCTCCGGCAGTTTTTGGTGGCGGACAAAGGATAAGAACGATCCCGCCTATGACGATATGAAGGACAGGATCATGCAGCAGGAAGTGCGTGAAGGCGGATATTATCCCTGGTTGAAATTCTTTTTTGAGTGCGGGACAGCCGATGAGAATGAGGACCGGAACGGGAATGGCGTCATCGATGCCATAGATGATACGCAGGATCTGATCCGGGAACTGGTTGTGAAGGGATATGATCCGGAGCGCGATATCCGTTACCTGGAGATCGAAGGCGGGGATCATTCGGTGGAGACCTGGGGGAAGGCCATGCCGGAGTTCCTGTTGTGGGGATGGGGGAAACAAATGATATGAAAAAACCCGGCCTCGTGGCCGGGTTTTTTGTTGCTATTTGACGTAGACCGTCTTGGTTTTTATTCCCGCATCTGTAGCAGACATACTCGCCGGCAGCTGGCTGCTTAGGCTCAGCTGATAGAGATAGGTCGCAGTGACGGCGAGCGTGGTCTTATGGCTGACCGATGTCGCTCCCGGAAGGAGTATGGTGGCTGTCCAGGGAAAAAGACCGCTGCCATTGGCGGTGGGATTGATCACCGGCTTGACGAGAATGGGGGTGGTGACGTTGCCATAATTGTAAGAACCAGAAGTTGCACCGCCATAGGTCGCAGTCAGGAACACGGAGATCGTCTTGGTAGTGTCCCACACCGTGCCCGAAGCCGTAAGGCGGATCGTATCGCCGACATTCACCGTATCCGCCGTATGCTTGAGCGAACCAGGGGTAAAGATCACCGACGGAGAAGGGAAATAAACAGGCAAAGTATTGGACTTGACACAGCTGGCGATACCCGCCGCCGAGGCGAGAGCAACCAGGAATATGAAGAGTTTTTTGCGCATAATTTTTTATTTAGCATTGGGTTTAATTAAACATATATCGTACACCGAACTGGGCTTGCCACCTGGATCCGATGCTTGTGCTGTTGGAAAAGCTGTTGACAAGGGGCACCTGGTTGGTAGCATCCGTATAGGGGAAAGAGAATAGCGGGGTCTTGCCGTCTGCGGCCATCCCTTCGAACCGGAGAATGCTGGAAAGCGTGGGTGCTTTGAACAGACCCCAATTCTGGTTCAGGAAGTTGCCCACGTTTAGCATATCCATCGTGAAGCTAAGGGTGTGTTTATCCTTCGTCTTGCCGCCCGTCCAGATGTAGAAATCCTGCTGCACATGAAGGTCGAGGTGTTTGAACCAGGGATATACGAGCGAGTTGGCCTGCATGTAATGTCCGCGATGATGGAAAAGGTAGTGGTCCTGGCTGATGAAATTGTTCAGCTGCGTCCAGATCTGTGCGGCGGTGCGGGGGTCCGCGGCGGTACCCGTCGTTATGCCGACGCCATTCTTATAGGAGCCCACATCGATGAGGTTGATATCTGAGGCGTTTCTTGGAATATAGATCAGGTCGTTGCCGGTGTTGCCGTCGCCGTTGAGGTCGCCGCTGTAGGTGTAGTTGCCGACACCGGAGGGGGCAGCTTCAAAAACGAGCCCGACGATGGTTGCGTAATGCTTGCCGTATTCGAACTTATAGTTTGCCGAGGCGATGATCCGATGGGGCTGGTACCAGGACGGGCGTGCCAGCGTCGGAGAATTGGGGTCGGAGTTGGAAACGGCGCGGGATGACCACAGGCTGAGGGCCGTGCTGCCGTTTTCCATGATCGTTTGCGCCTCCTGGTAGATATAGGTGGCGCTGGCGCTGAAATTCCGGATGTTTTTCTGGATGCGGAAAGAAGCGTAGTAGCTGTACCCTTTGCTGGCGTTTTTCAGCAGGATCACGCTGCCGAGATTAGGGTTTTGCAGACTGCTGCCGGCAAAATAGTATTTGTTGCTCGTGCCGACGGCTGTGAGGTACCGCGTGCGGTTATCGGCGCCATTGCTGATGGCATAGCCATTGGTTTCGTTCAGATTGGCATTGGCCATGTAGGTAGCGTTGATATCGTGCGAATAGGACGCTTCCACGGTGACCACCCAGCCGTCGGGTAGTTTCCTGTCGATGCCGATGCTGGTCCTCAGCTTGGTGGGATATTTGAAATGCTTGTCTACTACGTTGACGCTGTAACCGGTCGGCGTCGATGTCTGCGACAGGTTTTTCAATTTAAGATAATAATTGAGACCGTCCTGCGCATTGGCATAGAAGGGGATGGACCCCGGAGCGGAGGTGCCTCCCAGCGTAAAGGAGCCGAGCTGCACGCCGTTGTTGGCGGCCTGGTTCTCTATCCATACGAACGGGGGAGGGCCTTCGAAGATGCCGGCGCCGCCGCGCACCTGCCAGGTGCGATCGCCTGTGGGGTCCCAGTTGAAACCGATGCGCGGGGAGACGACCAGAAAGCTGCTGGGCGCGGAGCCAACATTGTACGTTTGGCCGTTGGCGAAAGGCAGCTGGTCGAAGTTGGGGTTATCGGTGAACTTGTTCTGATAGGTCGTATAGTCGAAGCGGATGCCATAGGTCAGCGTAAAGGTGGGAGTTACGCGGAATTTATCCTGCGCGAACAGGCTAAGGTTAGTAGCGCCGGCATAGGCCCAGGGAAAGGCTCCCCCTTTCAATGTGGAATAGTCTTGTCCGTAGGCTACGGCGGGATTGCCGTTGAGAAAATCCGCGAAGGAATTGAACTGGTAGTCCCCGTTGTAGCCGGGAGCGAAGGCATTCTGGTATTTCTTATAGCTGTTTTGCGTGCCGAGTGTGATCTCGTGTGCACCTTTATACAGGCTGAAGATGTCCGTCAGTTGATAGGAATCCATGTTCAGCGTATTGTTGTAGGTGAACGGTTCGTAGCCAAAGGTGGTTACGATGTTGGCTCCCGAATTGATGGTGCCGTTGCCGAGGATGTCCACCAGGGGGAATGTGGTGGAAGAAGATTGAGGAGAGCGGAAGTCGCGTTCGGCGGTATACCCGACCTGCAGTTTGTTTGCCGCGGAATTGCCAAAACGGGTGTTCAGTTCGGCAATGTAGATCTTGAGGTTATTGTTGATCCGGTAGCCGCTGCCGTTGAAAGGCATCGATTGGAAACCAGGCTGGCCTCCGCCTACCAGCAAACCGCCGCCGAGGGATCGGCTGGTGCTGGCGGCGATATCGGCATATGACTTGAGATAGTTGTATTTCAACGTGAGAACGTTATCGTTGCCGCTGCCGATGTTGTAATCGAGACGTGCATTGATCTTGTAACTATTCTGTTGTAAGGAATAGCCCTGAAAAACGCCCGGATCGTACTTGATGGTATTGCCCAAAGCGTCTTTGAGCGTTCCGCTTTTCAACGCATTTGCTATCAAATTCAGCGAGTCGGCATTGGCCTGCGAAACACTGCCGCTCACAGGAGGGTGCGTAGCATCCGAAGCGATGTATGAGGTAGCCGGAGCCTTTTGCAGATCTTCTTCGGCATTAATGAAAAAGAAGAGTTTGTTGGGGATGATGGCGCCGCCCAGCGAGCCGCCTAGTACATTATAGCTGAATGGGCTTTTGGCGATAAGGACGTTATCAGCTTTATAGCCTTGCGTTCCGGGTCCTTTGATGTAGTCATACACGGTACCGCGGAACGTGTTTGTCCCGCTGCGCGTCACCGAGTTGACGCCGGCACCTACGAAACCGCCCTGGCGGACGTCATAAGGCGCGACATTCACCTGTATCTGGTCGATGGCGTCCAGGGCTATGGGCTGAGCGCCAGCTTGTCCACCGAGCGTACTGGATAGTCCGAACGAGTTATTGAAGTCGGCACCGTCGACAGTGATATTGTTCATGCCGGGGTTGGTGCCCGCGAAGCTAAGACCATTAGAGGAAGGCTCGAGTTTCGTAAAATCCTGGATCGACCGGCTGATGGTCGGCAGCTGTTCGATCTGTGCGCGGGTGATCAGTTCCTGCGTCCCCGTGTGGGCGTTGTTGAAGATCTTGTTCTGACGCGTGGCCGACACGATGGAAGTCGCCAGCTCTCTTGCTTCCTGCGTCATCGCAAAGTCCGCGGCGAAATCCTGGCCCAGAACGGTGAATATGTTTTCCTGTGTTTCGGTCTTGAAACCGACATAACTTACCGTCAGCGTGTAGGGGCCGCCGACACGGAGGCCTTCGAGATTAAAACGTCCGTCCTTACGGGTGGTAGTCGTGTATTTCGTCCCGGTGGGCACGTGTAACGCGGTAACGGTCGCTCCCGCGAGCCCCGCTTTTCCATCGGAAATCGTTCCCAGAATCTGGGAAGTCGTCTCCTGCCCGAAGGAACAGAGCACAGATAGAATGGTGAATGCCGAAAGTAGCAGTCGTTTTATCATATAGTGTAGTTTTGCGCGTGCAAAGAAATACAGGTTTTGGAACACTGTATCTTTATGCTGATTAAGAAATCATTAACAGTGATGGCAGGCTAATATCCAGGTTTTTCACAGAAAGATGATGGAGGGGTAAAACAGAACTGTAAAAGAAAGGAAAATATGGCAAAAGGCTGCTTGTTAAGGATTTCTTAACGCGGAAAAAGTTATTCACAGGGGGCTGGGGAAACCGGTGACAGGGGGAGGATGGGACCAGACCCGGATTCCAGGGCCCGGAAGAGGAGGCATCCTTTCCTAACTTTCCGGCGTTTTTATTGTTAATTTTGCACATGGGCCGGAGGCCCGCATTAAAACAATTTGATGTTATCCACTATAGAAAGCGCAATCGAAGACATAAAACACGGCAAACTGGTGATCGTCGTCGATGACGAAGACCGTGAAAATGAAGGAGATTTCATTACCGCGGCCCGGAATGTCACCCCGGAGATCATCAATTTCATGAGCAAGGAGGGAAGGGGGTTGATCTGTGCCCCCCTGGTCGAGGAGCGTTGTGACGAGCTCGGTCTGGAAATGATGGTCAATAATAATACGGCATTGCATGGGACCCCATTCACCGTTTCGGTGGATTTGCTCGGACATGGATGTACGACGGGTATTTCAGCCCATGACCGGGCCAAGACGGTTCAGGCGCTGATCGATCCGGCCACGAAGCCGGAAGACCTGGGGCGTCCGGGGCATATTTTCCCGTTACGGGCGAAAAGGGGCGGGGTCCTTCGTCGTGCCGGGCACACGGAGGCTACGATCGATCTGGCGCGTCTGGCGGGTTTCGAACCGGCCGGGGTGTTGGTGGAGGTGATGAACGAGGATGGGTCCATGGCCCGGCTGCCGCAGCTGCTGGAGATAGCTAAAAAGTTCAATCTCAAAGTAGTATCCATAAAAGATCTCATCGAATACCGATTGAAGATCGATAGCCTGATCGAGGAAGTGGTGCGGGTGGACATGCCGACGAAATTCGGGCATTTCAAATTGGTCGCCTTCAACGAAAAGAATACGAATAACGAACACCTGGCGCTTATCAAAGGGGAGTGGAAAAAGGACGAACCGGTCCTGGTCAGGGTGCATAGTTCTTGTTTTACCGGGGATATCCTGGGGTCTTTCCGCTGCGATTGCGGGGAGCAGCTGCATGAGGCCATGCGGCTGGTGGAGAAAGAGGGGCAGGGAGTTATCCTTTATATGAACCAGGAAGGCCGCGGTATCGGGTTGGTGAATAAATTAAAGGCATACAAACTCCAGGAGGAAGGGATGGATACCGTCGAAGCCAATCTGCACCTGGGTTTTCCGATGGATAAACGGGATTATGGGGTCGGCGCGCAGATATTGCGTTACCTCGGGATCAGCAAGCTAAGGCTGATCAGCAATAACCCCCGCAAGAGGGCCGGTTTGCTGGGTTATGGTCTGGAGATCGTCGAGACCGTTCCCATCGAAGTGAACCCCAATCCGCATAATGAGAAGTATCTGCAGACCAAACGGGACAAGTTAGGTCATCACATTTTGAAATAAGCACCTCAATCTTTTGTGACGGGCGCCGCCGGAGTGGGCGCCTGTTTCTTTTTCTTCTTTTTAAACAGCTCGTCAATCCTGTCGAAATCCCGGCGGTAAGAAATACTCGTGCCGGAACTGTTCTGGGTATGGTTGCCGGTGGACAGGTAATTATAGGAGTCGCGGTAGAAGAAAGTGAGGGCGACATGACCGTCGGCCGTGATCTTGTATTCCGCATTGATATCCGGAAGGAACTGGAAGGAGGCTGCCTGTACCTGTTGCGGGGTCATACCGAAATCCAGTGCGCTGCCTACCGTCATGGTCAGCTTTTCGTTCATGAAGCTTTTCCCGATGGAGAAATTGAAATTGGTGCGGTTGTAGTTCAGATAGTTTTGATCGGCCTCGCCTGCATACAGGTAGTTTCCATTGTAGAGGTTGGTGCTGAAATTCACCCGCAGGCTCTTGTCCTTGAAAATATGCTGTAACAGATTGTACACCTGTTTGGAAAAGGCGTTGGATATGACGCCCGATATGCTGTTGACCACGGCATTGCCCACGGCGCTGGAAGGGTCGAAGGTGTTGGTGCTGTTGGAAAGAGGGACAAAGCTATTGAGCACCACCAGGCAGGACACCTGTTTATTCAGCTCGTTCGGATCGTTCTGGATCTTTTGCAGCAGGGTCTGTGCGTCCTGGTCGTTCCTGAGCTGGCTACCGGGCGGAAGATCGATCTCGAATGCAATATTGGGGGACGTGTATTTTCCAGTCAGGTTGGCGATCACCAGGATGTTCCCCCGGTAGCGTTTGACATTGACATCCTGGATATCGAGGCTGTTGGCTCCGGTGAGACCCAGATCGCTGAAGCGCACATTCTCGGCCGTATAAACAGCCTGGATGCCGATATTAGCGTCGTAGGGGTTGCCATTCCATTGGATATAGTTACCGACGCCTTCGCTGAGGACGAATGGCTTGTGAATAAAGGATTGGAATGTAAAATTGTAAAACCCCCTGTCGATGTCATAGCGGCCGTTGAGGGTGAGGTCTTCCGTGGTGCCGACGCGCATGACAAGGTTGCCATGGCCATTGGCCTTAATGATATCCCCGGTGAGGGGGTCGAGGATCAAATAGACATTGGCATAGTTGTTCGCATACATGTCCAGTGTGACGGTCAGGTTGCTGCTTTTCCTGTCGCGGGCCTGGGCTTTCATCTCCCTTCCAAATACGCGCCATTCGATGAAATCGGCCGAGCCGCTCTCCCGGGAGATGGAAGGCGGGAGATAGATATTCGAGCTGTCGGTCGGTTCGCCGCGGATATTCATCTGCATATTCTCTTCCGGACCGGTAAGGGTCATTTTGGCCTTGCCGATGACCGTACCGAAGAACTGGTTGTTGTCGGTGGCCTTGGTATCCAGCAAGAGCAGCCGGTTGGTATTCATCTCGAAATCGAAGCCCAGGTCATCGAATGCATGATGGAAGAGCCTGCCGCGGGTAAGATCGGCGGTGTGGCCGAGCCGGTCCTTCAACTGCAGCGTCCCAAAGTCGATGGTGTCTTTTTTAAATTGGATGGTAGCGGCGGGTATTTTATAGGTGCATTGGGTATAGGCCACCTTCAGCGAGGCATTTTTCAGCTGCACAGTGCCAAGATAGTAAAGATGTGAAGCCGGTCCGGTGATGCGCAGTTTGCCGCTGGCGTTCCCCGTGAAATTGGTGAAGATGCCACCGAGATATTTTTCCAGCAGGTCGACCTTTATATCGCCGACGTCCGTCGTGATATCGATAGGTGTGCCCGCGGTACTGTCCATGTTGACAAGGATGTTGCCGTCGAAGCGGTAGTTCTTGTTGTCGGAGTGGACGGTCGCATGTACGGTGCCGGTAGATGCCTGATAGCCTGCCGTCAGGTCGAGCCGGCCGATGGAGTCATTGGCGAAGCGGAATTGTTCCGCTTGTCCCCGGAAGGCAACCGAGGGTTTCCCAAAGGGGTTCATCATGTCGAAGTTGCCGGTCAGCAATCCTTCCAGCCTTTCGGAACTGACAACAAAGGGCGAAAAATCGCCGATGTTGATCTTTCGGAGATCGACGTGGATATCGTTCCAATTGCCTTCGCCCGACGGGCTGGTGGTGACGGCGATGTACTGGTCGCCGTTATGGATATTGAAACCGTCAGCGGAGAGGACATTGTTCTCGTAGGAAACCATGCCATCCTTATCGATGTTCCAGGTCTTGCTGTTGATGTCGAAGCTGGAAGGGTCGAACGTCAGTTTGACCCCTGTCGGAAGGGTCTGCACCCGGGCGGCGATATTGGCGGAATTGAGGGTCTGGTTGGCGCTGGTCTTCACCTGCAGGACGGAATTGTCGCCGGAAGAGCGAAGGTCGATATGGGTACTTGGAAAATGAAGACTGTCGTTGAGGTACACCTGTCCGATATCGGCGAGGATCGACAGGCTGTCCATATTACCGCGTCCCCTTAGGCTGAGGCTATCGAATACAATACTCTTATAGCTGAAGGAGGGCAGATCTACATTGAGGTCGAGCAGGTTCTTGCGGGTATCGATACGGCCGTTGATATCGGCGTTGTTAAAGCCGGTGAGGTCTTTGTTGAACAGGTCGATATATTCGTCCACGTTCTTGGTGGTCAGGACGAAAGTGAAGTTTTGGTTGGCAGAGAGCGCCTTAGCCGGCTTGATATAGCTGGGGTAATATTTGTGCAGGAAGGTCTGGAAGGATGCGGGGAGGTCGTGGATGGAGAACTCCCCGACAATTGCCCCGTCGAACTCGTTGCTGACCAGGGTGATGGTCTTGTTATTGTCGACGATGCTGGATTCCAGGGTCAGCGAATCGAAGGAGACGCGCTGGCCGTTCTTGAACAGCGAGGCATCATAGATGCTGGCATGGCCGAGGAAATTGTCGATATCGTCGCCTGTAAAATTGCATTTGAATTTCCCGTTGAATTCCACCCGTTGGTTTGCAAAATGGAGTTTAGTAAGATCGGCCTTGGCCACTTCCGCCTCGAAATCGAATTTAGGCTGCGGCAGGCTGAAATCGATGAGGCCGTTGAGATGCGCGTCCAGGTTAGGGTCGCTGGCAATGAGCTCGCCGTTGAATTTTTTCTTGGCGACGGCGCCGTTGATCTGGATATGCCGGTAGGTATACTGGTTGAACTCGAGGTTGTCGATCATCCCGTCCAGGCTTGCGCTGAGGGTGCCGGTCTTCAGACCCGTGCCGTTGATCTTTCCCTGGAAGGCAATGCGGCCCAGGTTATCGTTATCGAGGAAGGCGCCGAGATAGAAGCTGTCGGTGGCGATGGTCCCTGAATAGATGGAAGGGCCATTGGCCGGGAGTTTCATGTTCACGTTAGTCTCCAGTGTCCCGAGATTGGTCGCGATGGTGCCTTTGGTAACGAAATTGCGGAGCGTCCCGGTGAACTCGCCTTTGAACCGGAGCCAGTTGATCCGATCGACCCGGGGTTGTTGCACCTGATGCAGCGAAGGGACCAAAGCGGCCACGTCTTCATAGGTCGTCCTGAAATCATTCGATTTGAACTCGATGAATGCTTTCCCGAGGTCGGGGAGTCCTTTCAGGTGGAAATCTCCGTTCAGAAGGGTGTTCTTGCCGGCCTCTACCGTCACCTTTCGTCCCTGGAGATCGGAGACGGTGCCCTGGATATCGCCGGTGAGGCGGATATGCATTTTCCAATCCCTGAGTTCGGGGGCGAACCGGGCAATGTCGTCTGTGCCGATCTCGGATTCGGTGAAGCGGCCTTCCATCCGGATGCTGGTGACGAAATCGGACATGTCGTCCAGCGTTTTGAACCGCATTGCGAAGAAATTGCGAAGATGGCTATTGGCTGTTTGCAGGTCCAACTGTCCAAATTCCATGGCCTCCGGGAACCATCGGACCCGTGAACTGAGTTTTTTCACTTCGAGGCCGCTGCGTTCTTTGGTGCTCAGGAGCAGTTGTGCGGTCAGCGTATCGTGGTTGAGCCGAAGGTTGGAGAAGCTGGTGTTGACGGCAGAAAAATAGATGTGGTTGCCGTCGAAATACCGGTTCAGGACGGTGTCGCCCGCGACCTCATGACGGAAGGCCCCGTTTCGTATGGTAACGCTGCCGGCGGTGAGGTCCCATCCGGCCGGGTTGAGACGCAGGTGGAGGGGATCGTTTACAATAGGAATAGTATCTATCGGCGGTGTCTTCCGGCGGCCCTGGTAATTGGAAAGGGTGAAATCGGGGCGGGTGAAGTTGAGGCTATTGATCCGGGCAATCTTGTCGCTGAAGTTGATGGTGTCGGCGTCGAGGTGAAGACCTTTCAGCTGAAGGTCCATGTCTTCGCCACGCCACGCGTCCTTTTTGAGAACGTGGATATTGGCCAGCTCGACCTCTTTGAGATCGAGCTGCATGCCCCTGGTGGTGTCTTTTTCTTTTGCCGCCTGATCGGGGTTGCCCGAGAAATAGTCGACGAGGAACTGGTAGTTCCATACCGAATCGGTGCGCTGGAGCTTGATCGTGGCGTCTTCCAGACCGATGTATTGCAGCTGAGCCTTGTCTTTGAAGAACCACCAGTCGGTGATGTTCACCTTTACGGTGCCGGCATACAGCAGCGTATCCCTATTGACGTCGTCCACAAGGACCCCTTCCAGCAACATTTTGTTAAATAATGAGAAATTGACGTGTTTAACCCTGATGCGTGTATGGAGATCGTGGGAAAGCCTTTGAGTCACCCTGGAGACCAGCCAGGTCTGGACGGCGGGCAGGTGAATGAGCCCCCATGCCGAAACCAGCAAGAGTATCAAAACCAGCAATGTATTACGGAGTATTTTCCAAATCTTTCTCAGGGGCTATCGGTTAACTGGTGGCAAAATTACGCTTTCAGGGGGGATGTGCAAATTCAGTACCAAAAAGCACTGAAATTCAAGCCCCTGCTAAGTATTCGACGAACGGAAAGACCGAAGGTTTAGTGTTTGTACTTTTCTTCCATGGCTTTATTGAAAGCCTGTGAAGCGCCTTTCGGAACGGACAGGCTTCGCCAGTTGTGATCGCGGATCATTTTGCCGATATAGACGATCTGGCCGACGTGATGGGGATAGTGGGCGAGCTGCCGGTTGATCGCGTCGATCGCGAGGATCGGCTCATGGCGGATCGTGATCGTTTTGAGCAGATCGTCTTCATGGAGCGAGCTCAGGGTTTCGATAAGACATCGCCAGCCCTCTTCCCACATGGCCAGCAATTCGGCCCTATCGGAGGAAGGCGGGCTGAATTCCTCGTCGCGGTTACGGCCGGGTTTTTCGCCGTCTTCGGAGAGGAAATTCGTCCATCGGCTGAGCATGTTCCCATGCATATGTTGAATGATGACGGCGATGCTGTTGGACTGTTCGGAGGGAACGAAGTAAAAGTCTTTCTCCTCCAGCTGTGCGAAGGTCATATCGCCCAGTGTCTTGTAGGTGAGCAGGCGTTTGATCGCCGAATCGAGATAGATTGCTCCTAACGTATTCATAGTATGTTGTTTTTAATAACCGTCCGCGGAATCGTCTCCGCGGCCGTCACCGACGGCCTCCAACTGATGGGTGCCGCCCTGGCCCTGTTTGACCCTGATGACCTCCGTCCGGCCGATGGTCCCCCGCTGGCTGATCTTATAGCCCATATTGGTCAGTTGTTCGCGTGTATAGGACGGAAAGGCGGCCTCGACATACAGCGAATCCGGCAGCCATTGGTGATGGAATTTGGGCCGGTTGACGGCATCCTCGGTACTCAGACCGAAGTCGAGGATATCCACGAGCGTCTGGAATACGGAGGTTGTGATCGTGGTGCCGCCGGGAGTGCCCACGACGAGAAATACTTTTCCTTTATCCAGCACCAGGGTCGGGGTCATGGAGCTGAGCATGCGCTTTCCGGGCGCGATGGCGTTGGCTTCGTTGCCTACGGCGCCGTACATATTGGGCACGCCGGGTTTGACGCTGAAGTCATCCATTTCGTTGTTGAGGAAAAAACCTGCGCCGCCGACTACTACCTTACTGCCATATCCGCCATTGAGGGTCGTAGTGATCGAGACCGCGTTGCCGTCATCGTCGACTACATCGAAATGGGTAGTCTCCTCGGATTTGGGAGAAAGCTGGCCCGCGCCGATGTCTTTGCTGTTGCCCGCCTTATCCGGCAGGAAGGAAGCCATCCTCCTTTGCAGGTAGGCCTGGCTGGTCAGGGTGTCGACGGGGACTGAATAGAAATCACGATCACCCAGGTATTGGGCCCTGTCGGCATAGGCGAGCCGTTCCACTTCGGTCATGAGATGGACGGATTTCAACGATTCGAATCCGTAGCTCTGCATTGGCTGATCCTCGACCATCTTCATCATTTGTTGCAGGATAACGCCGCCGCTGCTGGGCAGCGGCATGGTTATGATGGAATATTGTTTATAGGGAAATACGGTGGCTTGCCGCTCCTTGGCCTTATAATCGCGTAGGTCTGCCGCGGTGAGGATGCCTTTACCACGTTGCATTTCCTCCACGATCAGTCTTGCCGTCTCTCCCTCATAAAAACCTTTGGCGCCCTGGTCCCGGATGCGACCGAGGGTCCGGGCGAGATCCTTCTGGATAAGGGTATCACCGGATTTCCATCCTCCTTCCTTTATGAATGCCGGAAGAACGGTATTGTATTTCCGGAAGGCTTTCTGTGTGTAATTGAGACCACGTGCTTCCGATGCAGTGATAGCGAAACCTTTTTCCGCCAGGTCTATGGCCGGTTGGATCAACCGGGAGAAAGGGAGTTTCGCATAGCGCAATTCTTCGAAGATGCCGGCGATAGTGCCAGGAATACCGGATGCCAGATGGCCGTTCTGGCTGAGATCGGTGCGGGGATTGCCCTGCGCATCCAGGTACATATCGCGTGTCGCTGCCGCCGGAGCCGTCTCCCGATAGTCGAGCGCAATATTCTTTCCGGCGGCGGTATGAGCAACCATGAAGCCGCCTCCGCCGATGTTTCCGGCGGCAGGATAAACGACGGCCAGGACCAGCTGGGTTGTGATGGCGGCGTCGAAAGCATTCCCGCCCTGGCGCAGGATCTCCACGCCGGCATGGCTGGCGAGGGGATGAGCCGAGACGACGGCGCCATGTGTCACGAAAGCCGTCTTTCGGATGCTATAGGCAAATGGTGTCTGGTCATCCTGGGCGAATAAAGGATTGAAGAACGCCAGGAGAAGTGTGCAAAGGGTCAAAAGACGGATGAGCGGTTGCCGCATACAGAAGAAAGATTTACTGTAAGTTACCATTTTTTTTATTTTAGGTGATTACTTACATTCGTCCATTCATGAACTATAACCTGCTATCTGCAAAGGGCGGCTTGCTCTCGGCGCTGTTGTTTTCGGTCTGTTGTTGTTATTCACAGACCGTGCCATCTCCCGGGACTTTTTTGGGTTATCCGTTAGGCGCGCATTTTACACCGCACGACCATGTCGTCGGTTACTTCAGGGCGGTGGCCGCGGCCGCGCCGGACAGGGTGCAGGTGGAGCAATATGGTGCGACCTACGAAGGACGGCCGTTGCTATTGGCGTTTATTTCCTCTCCGGAAAATATCCGGCAGTTGGATGCCATCCGTAAGAACAACCTCCGTTTGGCGGGCGTGCTCCGTGACAGCGTGCCGGCCGACGAACATGCGCCCGTCATCGTCTGGCTGAGTTATAATGTTCATGGGAACGAGCCGGCGTCCACCGAGGCGGCCATGAAGACCCTTTATGAACTCGTGAATCCCTCATCCGCGCAGGGGAGGGACAGGCTTCAGCATACCGTGGTCATTATCGACCCTTGCATCAACCCCGACGGCCGTGACCGGTATGTCCAATGGTACAACGACGTGGTCGGAGCCAGGCCCAATCCCGACCCGGCTGCCCGCGAACACCAGGAGCCCTGGCCAAGGGGCAGGACGAATCACTATAATTTCGATCTCAACCGTGATTGGGCCTGGCAGACGCAGGTAGAGACGCAGCGGCGATTGAAGCAATACAATGCATGGTTGCCGCAGGTGCATGTGGATTATCATGAACAGGGATATAACAATCCCTATTATTTCGCCCCGGCCGCGGAGCCCTATCACGATGTCATAACGCCCTGGCAGCGGGAATTCCAGGTGACTATAGGGAAGAACAACGCCCGCTATTTCGACCGCAACGGCTGGCTGTTTTTCACGAAAGAGGAGTTCGATCTGTTCTATCCCAGCTATGGAGATACCTATCCGATATACAATGGCGCCATCGGTATGACCTTCGAACAGGGAGGCATCGGCGCCGGGCTGGCAGTGCAGACCTCGGATGGCGATACGCTCACGCTCGCTCAGCGGCTGGAGCATCATTATACGACGGGGATGTCGACGATAGAGATAGCTGCGGCCAATGCAGATCGCCTGGTGCGCGAATTCCACCGGTATTTTGTCGAAGCCGAGGCGCATCCGGGCGGCGAATTCAAGGCCTATATCCTGCGTAACGACACGTTTGGCGACCGGCTCGAGAGGCTGAGGGGTTTTCTCGAACGCAACGGAATCAGATGGGGTTTCGTCGTTGCGGGCACCTTTACCGGGGTGGATTATGAGACGGGCAAGACGGCGACATTCAAGACCGCCCCGGGGGATGTGGTCATCAATGCCAATCAGCCAAAATCGAATTTGTTGCGCGTTCTTTTCGAGCGCCAATCGCATATCTCCGATTCTGTGACCTATGACATTACCGCCTGGTCGGCGCCTTTTGCCTATGGGATACAGGCCTACGGTTTATCGGCTTATGCCGGTGTAGAGAAGAGCGGAGGAAGGGTGTCGGAAGAAGAAGCGGGCGAACAATATGCTTATGCCGCGCGGTGGACCGGAATGGGCTCCATGCGGCTGCTCAGTCAGCTGTTGCAGAAAGGGGTTAAAGTCCGCTATGCGGAGCGACCCTTTCAATCGGGAGGCGTATCGTTCGATCGGGGTACCCTGCTGATCACGGCCACCGGCAACGGTGCGTTGGGTGCGGGGTTATGGCCGATGGTAAAGACGGCGGCGCATGAAGCCGGTGTAAACCTGTTCCCCATCGCCTCCGGGTTCGTCGATAAGGGCCCCGATCTTGGCAGCGGCTCCGTACGATTTATACGGCGGCCCCGCGTGGCCCTGCTCACGGGTGAGCAGGTAGGTTCACAGGAGGCGGGAGAGGTGTGGCATCTGTTCGAGCAGGAGATCGGTTACCCGGTGACGTTAATCAATGCCGAATCGATGAGCCGGGTGTCGTGGAAGAACTTCGATGTCGTCATCCTGCCCAGCGGAGGATATCGCGGGCTGGAGGATAGGAATATTGCCGACCAGCTGCGCGGCTGGGTACAGGAAGGGGGGCGGCTGATTGCCATGGAGCGGGCGGTGGAGCAGCTGTCGAAAGGGGACTGGGGGATAAAGGCAAAGGGCGGCGCGGATAAAAAGGACGACGGGAAAGAGAAGAAGGAGGATGAATATGCAGACCTGCACCGGTATGACAAACGGCAACGGGAGGAAGTCATGAGCAGCGTACCCGGGTCTATCTATAAAGTGGAGCTGGACAATTCCCATCCGTTGGCCTTCGGCTATCCCAATCACTATTATACCCTTAAACAGGACGATAATGTCTATGAGTTCATGAAAGAAGGCGGATGGAACGTGGGGATAGTCCGGAAAGATGGATATGTCAGCGGGTTCACAGGCAACAAGGCCATGGAGAAGATAAAGGACGGCGTCATCTTTGGGGTGCAGGAGTTGGGGAGGGGGGAGATTGTTTTCATGGCCGACGATCCCTTGTTCCGCAGTTTTTGGGAGAATGGGAAACTCTTGTTCTGCAATGCCGTGTTCCTGGTTGGGCAATAATGCTGATGTCTGTCCTGGCGGACAAAACGCCAGGGGCGGTTTAAATGGATTATATGAAACGATGCATTTTCTTTTTGGTGCTGTCGCTCACCGGTGGGCTCCTGGTTTCGGCCCAGGCGCCGGAGCGGGTAGGCTCGGCGGACATTTTTCTCCGGCTGAAGAAATTGAATGTCCTGGGTACGGTGCTTTATGTTGCGGCTCACCCCGATGACGAGAATTCCCGGCTGATCGCTTATATGGCGAAGGACCGGCTCTACCGGACGGGTTATTTGTCCATGACGAGGGGAGATGGAGGGCAGAACCTTATCGGGGACGAGCAGGGTGTCGAACTTGGATTGATCCGTACGCAGGAGATGATGGCGGCGCGGCGGGTGGATGGGGCGGAGCAATTTTTTACACGCGCGTTCGACTTCGGCTTCTCCAAATCGACGGAGGAAGCCTTAAAGACCTGGGATAAGGAAAAGATATTGAGTGATGTGGTATGGGTGATCCGGAAGTTCCAGCCGGATGTGATCATCACACGTTTCCCGCCGGACAGCAGGGCAGGCCATGGGCATCATTCGGCGTCGGCGGTCCTGGCGCATGAGGCGTTTGATGCTGCGGCGGACCCGACCCGGTTTCCCGAGCAACTCAAGTATGGGGGGATCAAGCCATGGAAAGCGAAACGGCTATTGTGGAACTCCTTCAATTTCGGGCCTGGCGCCAATACGACGAGTGAAGATCAGATGAAGATCGATGTGGGCGGCTATAACCCGATATTGGGGAAGAGCTATGGCGAGCTGGCCGCGATCAGCCGGACCAATCATAAGAGCCAGGGTGCGGCGCTGACGCCGGCGCGTGGTGAATCGATGGATTATTTCACCCTGGTGGCGGGTGATCCCGCGCATGGTGATCCGATGGAAGGAGTGGTCACGGATTGGAGCAGGGTGGATGGAGGGGAGAAGATCAGCGGGATGGTGGACCAGGCGATCCGGGATTTTTCGTTGCTGGCTCCGGAGAAAAGTGTGCCTGGCCTGGTCGATATCTATAAATCGATCCGCGATCTGCCGGAAAGCGATTGGAAGGTTCGAAAGCTGCAGGAGGTAAAGGGGCTGATCGAGGATTGCAGCGGGTTATGGCTGGAGGCGGTGGTGCGGACGCCATACGCGGTAAGAGGCGATTCTCTGGCGATCAGTTACATTGTGAATGACCGGCTGGGTGGGGGAATGACCGTCAATAATATCAGTGTGGCTAACTTCGATACGACGCTCGACGAGCGGCTGGCCCGGGATAAAAACTTCTCCTTTACGCGTTCGATCCTGGTATCGCAGCGGATGATGCTGACACAGCCTTATTGGCTGGCCGAACCGATGTCGCCCGGTCATTTCAATGTAAAGGAACAGCGGTTGATCGGGAATCCACTCAGCGCTCCTCCATACGAGGCGAATTTCCTGATCACTGTTGACGGACTTAAGTTGATGTTTACACAGCCGGTCCAATTCAAGTATACGGATCCGGTCAAAGGGGAGCTGTACGAGCCGCTGACGATCCTGCCGCAGGCTACGGCGCGGTTCGATCCCGAATTGCTGGTGTTTACGGACGGCGAGAAAAAAACGTTTGATGCGGATGTGCGGAACCGGACGGGGCTTGGTCATCCGCCCGCTCTGGGGCTGACGGCTGCGCCGGCTCTTTCGATAGCAACATCCGGCGGTGCGGCAATGGGGAACCAATCCTGGACGGCGAAACCGGCGATCCAGGGGACCGAGGTAGTCCCGGTATATGGCGTGTTCGGCGACAAAGGTCAAAAGGACACGGCGGTGGAATTGCGGACGATCGCCTATGAACACATTCCGCGGATCGACTATTTCCGGCCGGCGATGGAGAAATTCGTGATCGCTGGCATCAAAACGGCCGGTCATCGGATCGGATATATCGAAGGTGCGGGGGACAAGGTCCCCGAGGCCCTGCAGCAAATGGGTTATGAGGTAGTGATGCTGAGAGAGAAAGATATCACAGCGGGGTACCTGCAGCAATTCGACGCCATCATCGCCGGCGTGCGGGCCTATGAAGTACATGATTGGCTGACCGCCCGCCATGACGCCCTGATGGAATATGTGAAGGATGGCGGCAACCTGATCGTTCAATACACCCGGGGCAACCTGGGGAAGATGTCGCTGAATATCGGGCCTTATGCTTTTGCCGTGTCCAATATCCGGGTCACGGATGAAAATGCGCGGGTCAGCTTCCTGCAGCCGGCGCATCCGGTGCTCAATTTTCCGAATCAGATAACCGACAAGGACTTCGAGGGCTGGATACAGGAGCGCGGCATTTATTTCGCGGGGCAGACCGATCCCGCCTATGAAGCCATATTGTCGATGGGTGATCCCGGGGAACAGGAGCAAAAGGGAAGCCTGGTGATCGCGCATTATGGGAAGGGGGTCTTCGTTTATACGGGGCTGGTCTTCTTCAGAGAGCTGCCCGCGGGCGTGCCCGGGGCTTATCGCCTGATGGCGAATATTATTGCACTTAATCATAAGAAAGGGTTTTAAGAATTTATGCGTCGAAGAAGGGATGTTGCCGTCATAACGGCTCTAATCGTGGCATTGGTGATCGGGGAAATTATCAAGAAGGTAACGATCGGATTATTGATCGGATTGGTGATCGGGTTGCTTGTAGCATCGCTGATGGCCAACCGGAATCGCAAATAAGATGGATAACGAAAGAGCTCCTTTATTCGGAAAATGGAGTTACTGGTATATACTGGTGATCGGGTTCCTCGTGTTCTGTATCCTCGTCTTTGATTATCTGACCAAACACTTTTCATGAGCCGGCCGGACTGGATAGTACTTGCGTTGACGCTAGCGGGGATCATTGGCTATGGACTCTACAAGAGCCGTGCGACGAAGGACCTGGACGGCTATTTCCTTTCCAACAGGACAGCCCCGTGGTATATGGTGCTGCTGGGGATAATGGCCACGCAGGCCAGCGCGGTCACCTTTTTATCCGCCCCAGGTCAGGCTTATACGGATGGCATGCGGTTCGTGCAGTATTATTTCGGGTTGCCGTTGGCGATGGTAGTGCTTTGCATCAGCTTTGTCCCCGTTTTCAGCCGGTTGAAGGTTTATACGGCATATGAATTCCTGGAGCGGCGATTCGATCTCAAGACCCGTACACTGACCTCCTTTCTTTTCCTGTTGCAGCGCGGGCTGTCCACGGGTATCAGTATCGCGGCGCCATCCATCATCCTTTCCTCTTTGCTGGGATGGGACCTTCTCTGGACCACTATTATCATGGGGGGACTGCTGATCATCTATACAGTGACCGGAGGCGCCAGGGCCGTGGCCTATACGCAGCAGTTGCAGATGATCATCATCTTTTCAGGGATGGCGATCGCAGGTTACGTTTGTGTCCATCGGCTCCCGGAGGGAGTCGGATTGTCGCAGATATTGCATATCGGAGGGAAGGCGGGGAAAATGAATATCATTACTACCGGATTTAGCGGCAAAGGCGGGGGATTCGACTGGAATGACCGTTATAACCTCCTGAGCGGGATCATCGGCGGATTTTTTCTGCAGCTTTCCTATTTCGGTGCGGATCAGTCCCAGGTAGGGCGATACCTGACGGCGAGATCGCTCGGCGAAAGCAGATTGGGGCTGCTGTTGAACGGACTCGTCAAGGTGCCGATGCAATTCCTCATCCTGTTGGTCGGGGTCATGGTATTCGCCTTTTATCATTTCAACCGGGAGCCGCTGTTTTTCAACAAATCCCAACTGGAGATACTGGCTCATTCGAAATATAAGGACTCGCTGGCCCTGTTGAACAACCGGTATAACGCGTTGGAGACAGAGCGGGTAGGGATTTTTGCCGGGGAGGCTGATCCGGGGCATGAAGCGGGGTCTTCGGTGTCCGGAATCGGAGGAAGCGGGGCATCCCGGCTCCAGGAAATCGAGCGCGAGAAGGCCGGCAATAAAGCGACGATCCGGCGTTGGCTGGATGACAAAACTGTAGGTGGAGATTCCAATGACACCAATTATATTTTTTTACGTTTTGTCACCGACTTTCTGCCCGTGGGACTGGTAGGATTGTTGATCGCAGTCATCTTCCTCGCTGCCTGGGGTTCGATCGCGGCGACCCTGAACTCACTGGCTTCCTGTACGATCGTCGATTTCCACCGCCGTTTTTCTCGCGGAGGATTATCGGGGAAGAAGGAATACCGGCTCAGTCAAATGTACACCCTGTTCTGGGGCATCTTTTGTGTAGCTGCGGCACAGCTGGCCTACAAGTTGGGCAATAGCCTGATCGAGGCGGTGAACGTACTGGGTTCTCTTTTCTATGGCCCGATCCTGGGCATATTCCTTGTAGCCTTTTTTCGCAAACGGATCGGCGGGCGTGCGGTATTCATCAGCGCCATCGTCGTCGAGGCCGGTGTCCTCGTTTTGAACATGCTGAGCCGGAAGGGGATCGTGCCGCTTGGTTTTTTATGGTTCAATGTAGTGGGGGCAGTCGGGGTGGTGGTGTTGAGCGAGGTGTTGCAAGTGGGGATCAATAAAATTAATCTTTCTAAAAATAAATAGTAAATTTGTGGTATGTCTACCAAGCGAATTACTCTTAAAACAGCAAGGAAGCGGAGAGGGAATATCCCACGCGCCGCGGTCAGACGCGCAATTGCTTCGCTGTATAAGGATAATGAAACTTTCCCGGTTCGGGCCAGCCGCGTTTCAAGAACTTCAGTAAAACGCAAAACGTCTTCTTTCCTGGTATCTGATAAATAGCCTGCTAACGAGTATGCAGGAAGCAGGTTATAACGATTCTGTTTTTATCAACTGTCCTTTTGATGACAGTTATATTCCCATTTTTAGGGCAATCATATATGCAATTTACCGGTGTGGTTTTTTTCCGCAAACCGCAATGGATGAAGATGATGGTTCGACCAATCGGTTGGACAAGATTATTCGCAAAATCAAGAATTGCCGATATGGTATTCACGATCTTTCCCGAATCGAATTAAATGAAGACGGTTATCCCAGGTTTAATATGCCGTTCGAGTTGGGTATTTTTTTCGGGGCGAAATATTTGGGAGAAAAAGTCCAGAAAGGCAAAAATGCTTTGGTCTTCGAAAGAAAGAAATATACATATCAAAAATATATTTCAGATTTGAATGGTGTAGACACTAAGGCTCATCAAAACAAACCTGCGATAGCTATTGAAAAAGTACGGGACTGGTTGAGAACAGCCTCTTCGAGGAAAACCATTCCTGGATATAAGATAATCGAAGTCGACTACAAGGAATTTAATAAGAAGTTGCCGACACTAGTTCGTCGGTTCGGTTTTAGGATGAACAACCTGCCCTTTACAGATTTCAGAACAATCGTCGAAGAAATGGTATTACAGCAAATTCGATAACAGGCCGTCTTTGCGAAAAAGATGACGGCCTGTTATTTTATTATTACAGTGAAGCGATCAGTTTTTCATTCAGTGTAACGTAGTCGGAATTGTTGGCTTGTTTGGCAAGATCGACACCTTTCTGCGCGGTGGCTTTGGCTTCCGCTTTTCTGCCCAATTTGGCGAGACAGCGGGCTTTCTGGTAAAAGATAAAGAAGGAGCCGCCGGGAGAGGGGTCCTGGGCGATGGCTTTGTCGAACCACTCCAACGCCTTGTTCAGGTCTTTTCCGTTTTCGAGATAATAGAAAGCGGCAGTATAATAGGGGCGGGAGTCCTTATTCATCGCATTGTCGATCTGCGCCATGATGCGTGTGTCGATGTCCGTGGTGATCGGCAACGTGATCACGGTATTCTCCCAGATGAGCTGGAGATCGCAGGTATTGGCCGTGACATTGGCAAAGAGGATCGTGAAGGTCTCGAATGGGTAGGGCAGCTTGAAGGGGTTGACTGTCACGCGTACCACATCCTGATCGGGTTTATAGGCGGCGGGGCTCGTGACATCGGTCTGGTGCGTGATGATCAGCGTCCATTGGTCCGCTCCGGGAATGCTGAGCAAGCCATATTTGCCGGCAGGGATCTTAGTGTCGCCGATGGTCACAGGGTCGGCGAAAGTGAGCGTAGTCGCCTGGTTGGCGCCCGTACGCCATACCTTACCGAAGGGCACGAGGTCACCGAAGATCTTACGGCCCCGCATATCCGGTCGGGAATAGGACAGCTCGATGGCGGAGAGCCCGAAATCCTGTTTTACATATTGTGGTGCGGAAGGCGCCGGGGTTCTTATCGTCTGGGCCCGGATCGGCAGATAGAGACAGGCTGCAATGGCGAGCAAGAGTAGATTCTTCTTCATTGGTGGTGATTTTGAAGGCTGAAATTACGGATATGTACGGGAAAAAAACCGTCCGGGGCGGCTTTAGGGGAATGAAACGCTGACCATCGCGCGAACTCGCTTACCCCGGATCGTTTTCCATGGGGCTCCTTCCGAAATGAGCCGGATAATGCCCGCGTCATGGGCCGGGGAGAGGGATTGTTCGATCTTGAAATCCGAGGGGACCCCTTTCGGACCCACTTCGAACGAAATGATCTCCGTACCGCGGATAGCGGAGTCGACGGGTAGGGTTTTTTTGGCTGTCTCCAGGTATTGCAGATAGGTCAACCGGCCGTTTGCCGGAGCAACCTTGATCCAGAAAGAGTCCAATTTTTCGTTCTTGTCATCATAAGGGGCCGTTGCAAAGGCCTCTTTTCTGTTCCGACCTAATCCGGTGACGACCACTTCGCTCAGCGCGGACGGGTTTTCTCGGAGAAAGATGGTGTTGCCAACTGCCGCGTCGGCGTTCAGT
>Ga0206921_10070_pt1 | contig 29954 bp, 18 predicted proteins | sample Alteio_BWOrgHeat_66_FD_152930 | JGI IMG/M metagenome (GOLD analysis project Ga0206921, IMG submission 152930) | Enriched cells from forest soil in Barre Woods Harvard Forest LTER site, Petersham, Massachusetts, United States -... | ecosystem: Environmental > Terrestrial > Soil > Temperate forest >...
ACCAATACTTGTCCCTTTCACTTTTACTGATGCTGCCATCAGGGCGTTTCCCTGCGAGTCCTTTACGGTTCCTGAAATGGCTTGTTGCGCAAAAGCTTGTTGAATGCCTCCCAAAAGGCAAAACAATACAACAACCAGGCAATGCAGTACCTTTTGTCCTATTTTGGTGTTGTATTTATGTAAAAAAAATCTCATAATATTATTTAGTTTAATTGGTTGATAATTAATTAAAAGGTTTAGATCTGCTGCTTATTGGCGTGTCAAGTCGGATGTTCGAAACAAACACCATACTCTTTATCGCTAATCGGGTTATGGACGATGATTATACTTTTAGTCATTTTACCTTACTTTAAAAACGCTTTGATCACTTTTGCCTTAACCTTACCCATGTTTGTCATCTTGTAGTTTTTTGCTGCTGCCGGTATCACAAAAGTTTCAGCATATGCGAAAATTTCTTCGGTTCCATCTGAAGTGTGTATAGCAATTGATTCACCCTCCACAAGCATCATAACATGACATTTATTATTGGTCTCAACTTCTATTTCGCTGTCAAAATCAATGCGATGCACATCGTAAAAATGATCTTTATGTGTTGGCAAATGGATCAATTGCCAATCCTGCCCTTCCTTTAAAATTGCTGGTTTAGAAATTAACTCTTCTTTAATACTGCTTCCCTTGCGGTCAAAATCCAGATTATTAAATGCGTGGTCAATATTGATAGGTCTGGGGTTCCCATCCATATCTAATCTTAACCAGTCGTACATTTTAAAGGTGAATATGTATGGTGTTGCGCTTATTTCAAGCACCATGTTGTTTGCCCCCGCGCTATGAATAGTTCCGTTTGGAATCAAAAACAAGTCATGCTTTTTTGCCGGGTGCGACTGTACAAAGTCATTAATCTTCACTTCGGCATTTTCATTCTGACTCTCGATCAAGGCATTCTTAAACGACACAGCATCAATATCCTCCTGAAAACCAAGATATACCCTGGCATCATCTTTACAATCGAGTATGTAATAAGTCTCGTCTTGAGTTATATTTTCGCCGAAAACTTCCTGGATGTATTTTAAACGCGGATGAACCTGTATAGATAAATTGCCACCGTCATAGGTATCAAGAAAATCAAACCGTATTGGAAATTCGTTGTCAAATTGTGCCGCGTCCCTGCCAAGTACCTGATCCTTATTACTGAACATCAAAAAGTCAAATGATACTTCAAGCAAATAGCCATCACTTTCAAAAACCAACCCATTCTCTGGAACTATCAGTTCAAAGGACCATGCATAATTCTCTATATCTTTATTTACCTGGGGGATATGTTGCTTTATCCATTGCCCGCCCCATACCCCCGGCTCAAACCAGGGCCTGACACGAATAACAGAATTGCTAAGTTTAGTTAAACCTTCAATTAAAGCCGATCTAAACACCCAGTTTATGTTATCAACCCATTGCCCGTCGGCTACAATAGTAATTTTGTCGAGTATAGCTTTTTTATGCTGGTTTAATAAAACCCAATCCACAAAATAAAACCTCTTATACATCAAAAAAGGTTCGGACAACTGATTGCTACCCAAGTTCGTGATCGAACCGGCCCGCATCCTGTATTGCAATTCATTTTTGGGCAGATCGATATAAATTATCGGAGCATCCCAGTTTATCAATGCTGCACCTGTGCCGACCACGATATTAATATCATACCTTTCATCCGGTGCTTGCGCTGTAAACTCTTCGAGATCGAAAAAATCTTTAAGCGTCAGTAAACATTTCGTTCCCCAAACCGATTCAGGTTCGCCTAAAAAAGGGCATATAATAGCGTCGATTTCTGAAACTGGTTTTAGATATGCCCCCGTATCAATCCAATTTACCGTTAAACCTACGTTTGTAATTTGTTGATCTATAGCCGATTGAATCTGATCCCAAAAAACTCCCACATAACCATCAATAACAACCGTTTTTTGCTTGATAATCCATTCGACCAGCGAGGCATAACCGTTAAAAATCTTATTACCGCCAAGCGAATGAACCGGATAAATATCATAAAGCCCTTCCGTATTATCCTGATTTAAAATGACAGGCATAAGAGCTTGTGAAGATTTGCGCAGCTGTTCCCCGGCTGACTTATAACCATTGACGTGATCAGTAGTATTATTCGAATTCATTATTTATCGTAATGTATGTACATATTATTTGTTAACAAAAACAGACCCTAACGAGGAAACATTTTTCGCACTATGGGTAATTATTTTATTGGCTATAATTATGTACAAACATATAAACATTTTTTATTAATCCAAATAATTGTGAAAAAAATATTTTTCGCTATGATATAGATAATTACACTATATTTATGTACGAACAAATAACCAATTTAAAAAAATTTTTATACTTGCATATTCTTATCCAAAATAAATGAAATACTCAATCGATCACAAAAGCCCAATCCCATTACATGTACAGGCAGAAGCTCTTTTAAGAAAATTAATTGAAGCAGAAGAATATCAAAATGGAAAGACCATTCCGAACGAAGTTGAACTAGCAAAACAATTAGCAATATCGCGCACTACATTAAGGCAAGCTATTAACAAATTAGTGTTCGAAGGCCTTTTAGTTCGCAAAAAAAGGTTCGGAACAAAGGTTGCAAACGGAGCGGTTAGTTCCCGATCAAATAACTGGCTAAGCTTTTCGCAGGAAATGAAGTTGAGAGGTATTACTATAAAGAATTTCGAACTTCATGTCACCTGGGTATATCCGGACGAAACCCTTGCCAATTTCTTTGAAATAAAAACTGACCGCAAAATATTGAAAATGGAAAGGGTTAGAGGGAAAACTCATGAGCCATTCGTTTATTTCGTTTCTTATTTTCATCCGCGTGTTGGCCTAACCGGTGATGAGGATTTTAAAAGGCCCTTGTACGAAATATTGGAAAACGACTACTCCACAACTGCAACCTTATCAAAGGAAGAAATAACTGCCATAGCGGCTGATGAGTTTATTGCCAATAAACTTAAGATGGAAATTGGCAGCCCTGTTCTGTTCAGAAAACGATTAGTCTTCGACCAGGCGGAGCGGCAAATTGAATACAACCTTGGCTATTACAAAGGTGATAGTTTTGTTTACACAGTAGAAAGCTCAAGATAGGGCTAATTCGATAAAACCCTGAGCTTGATTACCAAAAACAAAAGGAATTTATTTGGCAAAACCTTGCAAGCAGTGCTAAAATGCCTTGGTGATTTTTAGGTCTCGCTTGCCCTGCAAAGAAATAACATAAACGAAAAATGGAGATCCGGAATAAAATATTCCAAACCTCCGTTGACTTTTTAAATTCATTGCTAAAGTGTGGCTAGCATCACATTGGTATCATCGGCCTTAATCTGAACTTATAGTTCCATCCATAGTGTTACGAAGCCAAATGGCAGTACAACCACACTTCCATCCCCGGCGAGTTTTAATTAAAAAATATTTCGTCCATAAAAACAAAAGGCGATTGTATAATTTTACCCGGTTGCGGAGCCCCTTTTTTCGGTTTAACGATTATTTTCAAGCAGGACTCAGGATGGGCCACAGGGAGCTTACATTCGATACTTTCCGTAGCGCCGGAATTACGATTCAATGATGCCTTAGGTTTTACGGTACTTAACAATTTTATGTGATTGTTATCGGCACCACCCCAAATTTCTAACTCACTGGGTAAATAATTCTGGTTGGAACTTATTGTGATTGACTTCAGGTCGGTTGGCCTTGCAAATTGCATGTATACAGCAATATCTTTTTGCGATCCGATCCACTTACCATCCGCTATAAACGAACTGCCCAATTCTTTATCAATTAATGATTTTGCTCTTTGGGGACTAGATTGATAACTTGGAAATTTCACAAAGCTTATACTGTCAGGCGTGTATGTACTTTTGTGAAAATCAAATTGCACCACGTCACTACTGATCCAGCCGGCTTTGTAAGCCTTTACTTTCAAAGTGATATTATTTTGGGTAAACACTATCCCTGGTTTATACACCAGCGACTTTATGCTATCGGGCTGGCTTCCGTCAGTCGTATAGCGCATTTCAACGCCGTTTATTGGATGGCTTAATTGCAGCGACAAAGCGTTAGCAAATACCAGGTTGTTTTTTTTCAATTGAGGGATATTTAGCTTAATAGGCTTGCCATCATCCTTGAAACCTTCTATAAGATCAATATTTTTATTTGCCCTCTTCAATTCTGCCAATTGGGCTGGCTGGACGCCACAGTTCCATAAAACTATTTTATTCAGGCTTTTTAACATCCCGACCTGCTTAACGGCTTCCGGATTTAGCCTTGTCCCGGAAAGCGACAATGTTTTTAAATGTTTAAGGGGTGCCAAATCTTTTAAGGTACTTCCGGTTATATCGGTAAAATTAAGATTCAAATTTCGCAGGTTTTCAAACTTTGCAATATTCTTTAGTTCAGGGTCCCTTACAGGCATGTGGTCAAGGTAAAGTGATATAACTTGCTTTTGAATATCACTCAGTTCTCCTAAAACCTTCGGCCCATAATTATTTCTACCGTAAACATTAACGCCTAATGCTGGCGATTCTTTCCCCATAAAGTAAACAGAACGATAATTATTATTTAATTTTTTAACGACCTTTTCATCTACTGCGGCAAAATCGTATTGATCTCCGCTCTCTTCCGCTGGTTTTAACACACCCGCCGACAATTGCCGCAAGGAATCATTTAAAGGCAGGTCAATGACTTTTTTCTGGAATCCTGCATTCTCTTTTATCCAGAGATACAACAATTTAGCCTCATCCTCTGTCAATTGCGGCTTACCTGCCGGTGGCATATGCTCCTTTTCTCCTTCTGGCATGTGAATCCGGCGTAGAAGCAGGCTAATTTGTGGTTGACCAGCATCAAATAATTTACCATCCTTGCCGCCTTTTAAAACCGATTTTTCGTCGATAAGCATCAAGCCGCCCTTTATTTTGTCCGGATTGTGGCAACTGGTACATTTACTTTCGAACACAGGCTGAATCACGTCTCTGAATACCAAAGCTTTGTCAACAGGTACTTTATTTGCAGCGGGATGCCAAACCGGCTCTAAAACAAAATTGGCCCCATGTGTCAGGTCTGCCCCAAAATGGCCTGCCGCCACCAGGCCGATTATTGACACTGCGGCTGCAGACCTGACGATCTTTACATTATACCAGGTAGTGTTACGGCCCCAGACAATAATTGAGGAAACGAAAACAACACTAACGCCAAACCATTTATGTAATTGCAAGGTGCTCCCCTCGTAGCCTGGTTCCTTAGACAGGAATATACCCATGACTGCTGTTATTCCGGCGAATAAAGCCCCTGTAAGCCATAAATAAGCTGTGAAATTTTGATATAATTTCTCATGTTTAAATCTTTCCTGAAACCTGAAAAACTCCAATAGCACGGCCATAATAAGTACCACAATCGGAAAGTGAAGAATCAAAGGATGCAACCTGCCAACGGGTTGAAGCCATTGTGGTATAACTACATCGTTACCAAAAAGAAGAAGAAAAACAATAAAAATATTTAAGGCAATCAACAGGTTCTCTGCATAACCTTTGTAGTTCAGCTTTGTCATCAACAATGTCTCCTAGATTAAACGCGGTTGAATTTGTAAGGGTAAACCTTACCAGAGGCCCATTGTGCTACATAAAGGTTTTCATCATTATCTACACACACATCATGCGGATGCGAGAATATCTTTTCTGCGGGTGTCATTGGTTGTAGCACACCATCGTTATAAACAGGTACCGTACCTCCTATATTTGATATTACTTTGTTGTTTTTATCCAATATTGTTGTAAAACCATTAATCTCCGCACCTAAGGTGGGCGAGCACAGCACAGCAGCATAAAGGTAGTCGCCTTTTATCACGGGTCGACACACAAATGCCCCGGGAAGCTTAATAATTTCCATTAATTTGCCATCCATACTAAAACGCTTGAAACAATTGCGAGTGCGATCAGTAATCAGTAAAGTTGGTGCACCGTTTCGCCGGTCAATAACTATACCGTGTGCATTATCGAAGTGCTCATCTCCTTCACCGCGGCCTCCAAAATAACCTTTCAGCTTCCCATCTTTATCATAATGCAGGGTGTATTGCGCACCATAGCCGTCGGCAATAAAAATATCGCCATTAGTATCTATTGTGGTTTCAGTTGGAACAAATTCCTCCGCCTTTTTATAAATACCTGTCTCCAGTGGAGCGTTAATAGTTAGCAATATTTTGCCATCCATGGTGGTCTTATAAACCTGGTGCTTTACGATATCGGTTATAAAAAGGAACTCTGTCCCGTTCTCATTCACCAATGTTAATCCATGCCCCCCCGGAAAATCATGACCCCATGAATCCAGCAACTCTCCCGATTTATTATAAATAAGTACATTATTCTTTGTTTCATTTGTAAGCAACAGTATCCGTCCCCTTGAATCCTGCACCATTTCATGACAATCGTTTACCGGGTTCTTTATCGGACTTGCTTTACTCCAGGCCTTATCCATTCGGTAACGCATATTACCATGGCCGTAAATTGGTTCGTCACTTTTTGCAAACATATCTTTAGCAATAAAAAAACTCGCAGTAAAAGCAGTTGATTGCTGAATAAATTTTCTTCTTTCCATCTTAATTAACTTATTATGTCCCTAACCACATGTCCGCCAACGTCGGTAAGCCTATACCTTCTTCCCTGGTTTTTAAAGGTGAGTTTTGTATGATCAAGGCCTAATTGATTGAGCACTGTTGCCTGGAAATCATGTACATGCACCGGATTTTTAACAATATTGTACCCAAAGTCATCCGACTCGCCATAAACTACTCCGGGTTTTATACCACCACCGGCCATCCAAATACTAAAACAGCGTGGATGGTGGTCGCGACCGTAATTATTTTTTTCGAGTTTACCCTGGCTATAATTAGTGCGGCCAAATTCCCCACCCCATATTACCAATGTTTCGTCAAGTAATCCACGTTGTTTAAGATCCGTAACCAAAGCCGCTGATGCCTGGTCTACATCTTTGGCCTGGCCCGCCATTTCTTGAGGCAGATTAGCATGTTGATCCCAACCCTGGTGGTATAACTGAACAAAGCGCACGCCATTTTCGGAAAGCTTCCGCGCCAGCAAACAATTTGCAGCGTAAGTTCCCGGGACGAGACAGTCCGGGCCATACATTTTTATTGTATCATCTGATTCTTTTGATATATCCAGTGTCTCAGGAACTGCTGTTTGCATACGGTAAGCCATTTCATACTGCTGCACCTTGGTTATTATTTCAGGATCGCCAATTTCTTTATAATCTATTTCATTGAGTGCGGCGATGTTGTCGATCATATTCCGGCGATCATTTTTGTCGATACCGTCCTGGTCATGTAAGTAAAGTACAGGACTATCACTATTGCTAAGCTGTACGCCCTGATGAATCGAATCTAAAAATCCATTGCTCCAAAGTTTGGAATATACCCCCTGTCCATTTCCTTTCCCTTTGGAAAGCAGTACGGTAAAAGTAGGCAGGTTCTTATTGTCGCTGCCCAGCCCGTAGCTCACCCACGATCCCATACACGGACGATTCCCTTGAGTTGCCCCAGTCTGAAAAAAGGTCAATGCCGGATCATGATTAAACGACTCTGTAAACATGGACCGAACGATACAAATATCGTCCACAATTTTGGCTGTATAAGGGAAAAGATCACTTACCCATGCACCAGATTGTCCATATTGTTTAAAGTCATAATAAGACCCCGCGAGGGGAAAAGATTTCTGACCAGCCGTCATGCCTGTTAGTATCTGGCCACCCCGAACAGACGCAGGTAATTCCTGTCCCATCATTTCCCTTAGCTTAGGCTTATAATCAAATGATTCCAATTGTGAGGGCGCACCATCCTGAAACATGTAAATGACCCGTTTAGCTTTTGGAGCGAAACTCGGGATTCCAGGAGTAAAATCGGCTTCGTTATCAGAGCCGATGCCACTAAAAAGATCAGGAATTAGTAAGGATCCCAAAGCAACACTCCCCAGGCCCAAGCTCAACCTTGATAAAAAACGCCTCCTGTTTATATTTAAACGTTGTTCTAAAATATCTCTTTCCATATTTATTACGATTTGGTAATGGCTTCTTCTAAATTATATACCGCATCAACTACTTCCATCATTGCAGCAAGGGTAACTTTATCTAAATTTTCCGGGGTCGGGTATTCGCCTACATTCAGCACCCTTTCAGCTTTCCTTTTATTTAAAGTTTTTTGTTGTTTACCATAATAAGAAATAAGTATAGACAATTCCTGTTCATCGGGTTTTCGGTTTATAATCAACCTGAAAGCCTTGAATATTTTATCCTTTACACTACTTTTCTCTTGCAAAAGCTTCGCAGCCAAAACTCTTGATGCCTCCATAACGGTAGGGTCATTCATCATTACCAATGCCTGAAGCGGCGTGTTTGTTCTTGATCGTTTTACTTCGCACTGATCGCGGTTACTTGCATCAAAAATCCCCAAAGATGCAGGAGGCACAGTTCTCTTTACCAGCGTGTATATCCCGCGCCGGTATAAGTTCGGACCATGTGACTGCCTGTAGTCCTTAAATGTCGAACCGCTACTACCTGCACTTTCCCACAAACCGGCTGGCTGATATGGATTTACACTTGGCCCCCCAATAGTATGAACCAGCAGCCCGCTGCTTTCCAGCACGAGGTCTCTAATAAGTTCCGCAGGCAGCCGATACCGTGGTCCCCGTGATAGCAATATGTTGTCCGGATCGATTTTTAATTTTTCAGGAGTCATTACAACGGATTGCCTGTAGGTGGCCGACATAACCATTTGTTTTATCAAACGTTTTATATCCCACCCATGATCCATAAAATCAACGGAAAGCCAATCCAACAACTTTAAGTTCGAAGGCAGATCGCCCTGCATACCGAAGTCCGCACTGCTTTTTACAATTCCTTTTCCAAAAATCTCCTGCCAAATTTGGTTTACAAAAACCCGTGCCGTTAGTGGGTTCTTTTTATCAAATAACCATTTGGCCAGCCCCAGCCGATTTTTTGGGTAAGTATTATCAAAAGGTAAAATAGCCTTTGGAGTACCTGGGCTAACTTCATCGCCATAAGTATTGTAGTTTCCACGCTTCAGTATATACGTTTTCCTATAAACTTCACTATCGCCCATAACTGAAACAATGAGCTTGTCCGTATCCTGCTTATTTACAAATTTTAATATGCTTTTTACATCTTCATTAGTGATGTGCATTATAGGTTTTTTTGCGTAAGTTTCTGCCCCTCCTTGATCTTGAAAAGATTCCTTAACACTGTTAAAAAAAGAAAAGACCTGGTAGTATTCCTTTTGTGAAAAAGGGTCGTATTTGTGATCATGGCAATGGGCACATTCCAGCGTAACACCCAGCAGCGCTTTCCCAAAAGTATTAGTACGGTCCGTAACATAAGCTACCCGGTATTCTTCAGGGATAACACCGCCCTCTTCTGTTATTTTATGATTCCGGTTAAACCCGGTGGCAAGTAACTGTTCTTTTGTTGAATTTGGCATAAGGTCGCCAGCTAATTGCCAGGTAATAAATTTGTCGTAAGGTAAATTTTCATTAAAAGCATGGATCACCCAATCTCTCCAGGGCCACTGACTGCGATAATTATCATTCTGGTAGCCGTATGTGTCCCCATACCGGGCTACATCAAGCCAATGAAGGGCCATTTTTTCTCCATACGCGGGACTTTTTAAAAGTTCATCAACAATTTTCTCATAAGCATTTGCACTTTTATCAGCTAAAAAGGCATCCATCATTTTCAGACTTGGAGGCAAGCCGGTCAGGTCAAGACAAACTCGTTTTAACAAGCGCTCCTTGTCCGCTTCGGGGTTTGGTGTAACACCAAATTGCTCTTGTTTACTCAATATAAAATAATCTATCTGATTTTTGGGCCATTGCGTATTCTTTACCTCCGGCAGCGTCCATAATCTGGGCGGTACAAACGACCAATGCTTTTCGAACCTTGCGCCTTGCTTTATCCATTTCGCAATTATATTAATCTCACTTGGGCTTAGCCTTTTCAAATTAGAAGCTACCGGTGGCATGATATCCGATGTATCTTTGGTAGATACCCGACGAAACAGTTCGGACATATCCGGGCTCCCTGGTACCAGGATATGGGCATTTGGATTGTCCTTTAAAGCTTTATATGCCTCGTCAGGAATATCAAGTCTTAATCCAGCCTTTCGGTTACTCGGATCAGGCCCGTGACATTTATAACATTTATCCGAAAGAATTGGTCGAACATTAAAATCATAACTTATAGTATCTGGTACCTGATCCTCAATACTTGGAGCAGATGAGGAAAATTTACATGCGTGAAGTCCGTACAAGACAAAGCCAGTACAAACAATCAATAAAAAATACCATTTCCTATTCATAAATTATTTCTTACAGTTCGGGATAATTATATTGGTTTGTATACGCAAATATTATCCAATCCATTATACTTTTCTTACTCAATTATGCTAATCACTTACACTGTATTGAATAAAATCCATTGCAAATGCAGACCTTATTTGTTAACTGACTACTTCGAATTCTGCAAATAGCACACAAAGGCTATACGTTCAGCACTACATTGCTCGTCGGGATACAACTGCACGGCAAACATTTACCTTTATCAATTGAAGCCAGCGTTTTATGTAAATAATGCACATTCCCTTCTCTCACTTCGGTAAGGCAAGTACCGCAATCGCCAAAGAGACAACCAGAGCTTATTTCTATATCATTTCCCTCTGCAAATTCCAATATTGACCTGTACCGATGGTCCCATTGTATCTTTTTACCCGATCGCAAAAATTCTATTGAAAATACAGTATCGTTTTTTAAGCTTTCCTCATTCGTCAAAGACTCCAGCGTTTCCTCTTGCAAATTTTGATGGCTTCGGTTATTGAATGACTCTGTATGGATATTGTCCTTACGAACACCTAAAGCCTCCAACTCGCCGGTAACATAGTTCATCATTACGCCAGGTCCGCAGATATAATAATCCAGGTGAATATCCTGGGTAATCTGCAAAATGGTTTTTATATTGATATAGCCCTCATGGTCGTAGTGCAATCCTTGTACATCGCCGAGGCTGATCTTATTATAAAACGTAGTGATGGTAAGATTATCATAACCCTTTCGCAGTTCCTGTATCTCCGTCTGGAAAGAATGTTCACCGCTTCCATTAACTCCATAAAAGAAATAAACCATTTTATCCGGGTTTATTTGGGCGATAGATTTAACCATGCTTAAAAGCGGCGTAATGCCAATTCCTCCGGCGATTAGGACAACGGGCTTATTATCGCCGGGATTCAAATAAAAATCACCGGAAGGGCCCTTTGCCTCTAAAATGTCTCCTTCTTTAACACAATCATATAAATAAGAAGAAGCCAATCCGTTTGCTAACGTAGGATCATTTAAGGGGGCGGATTCTTTTTTTATAGATACCCTGTAATATTCAGGGCTGTAAATATCCGAGAAACTATAGTAGCGAAAAACAGGAACCGGTTGCCCTGGAATATGGAGCTTAAACATTAGATGCTGACCCGGCATAAATAGGGTTAATGGTCGATCGTCAATCGGGGCCAGGTACAGTGAAACTACTAAACTATTTTCTTCAACCTTTCTGATAACTTTATACTTTCTGTACGGTTTCATGCGCTATTCTTACTGAGAGAAAACATCCTGATCATTTTTAAATACTTTTCCCTGTTAAATAATTACGGTTCTTTTTATACCTTTTGTTGGTCTGGTCGTGATTCTCTATAGCTTATATCAAAATTCAAGATGACAGCATCAGGTTCTGTTCCCCAATGTTCACATGCTTCGGTATAGATTTCAGGCCACCAATTTCTATGCTTCGTTCTCCCTTCCAACTCAAATTGATCGTACCTGTTTGACAGTGCTTTATCCCATGCTTTATTGCCATGTTCCAATGCTTTTTCCTGTCCCCCTAATTGAGGTACAATCCAATCGCGCCCGATGCGGGCGTGCAGTACCTCATCGGCCCAATCATAATCCTGAATGAGTTCCGTAAGTCTGTTTGTTGTCGCCACCGCAACTTCCCACTCATATTTTTTTCCGGTTTTAGCCGGCATTAGGCCCTGTTCAATATAAAACAGAATTGAATGACGCTCTTCATTACTTAATTCCGTATTAAGTATATGGCACCAGGTAACGTCCATCGGGATTTTTTTCCAGTCAATGCCCAACGAAGCAAATCCAACCTCTCCCATCATTGCGTGACGGGCCTCATCCCATATCTGACGGATCATTTCCCTATAATATTCCCATGGCTTACCCTCGGTCTCGTGCACAATACTGGCCATCATTTCGGGTACATTAATTTCGCGCATACGCTTAAAATAAAGCATAAGCGTTTTAGGTAAAGCCTCTATATCCCTGTCTAATAAAAATGCTTCAGCGTTAACCCGCATATTAAACCCATCAACAAAGCGTTCATCTCTTTGAGGGATAAAATCAAATACGTAGGCTTCGTTCCAGAATGAGCCATCGGGTTTAAATTCAGAAACTGGGTGCGTTCCGTCCAAACCACCGATTGAATTGAGGCTTGTTTCAAGATAACACATCCAGCTATGGTATTCTGTCAAATCATCTTGTGATATTAAAGATTTGATAACCGTTTGTCCGTAATCTTCAATTTCTTTTATGTCTGACAAAGCCAGTTTGCAGATCCTGTAGGTCGGGTGATCAAACAGTTTGTTATTATCTGCAATATGTTTTTCAATGCCGTTAATAAGTGAAGGGATGACGTATTGGTAAATCCCGATCACCAATGCTTCGGTAGTTGGAGCATTCTGAATTTCATCTAATAAAACACCCAGGGTTGCATGAGGAGCTTCATCCATGCCATAAGGAGGCTCACGCATTTCCCTTACGCGATTAAAAAACGGTTCAACATGTTCTGCTAACAAATGCGCGTGCATGCTAAATGCCATTTTCAACTCATAAACGGGCATTGATGTTATACGACTTATCAGGATAAGGCTAAGTCGCTTTGCTGTCCAATGGAATCTCTTGAGGCGGTTAACACTTTCATTAACTGTTAAACCTTTATTGATTGCTTCCTCCATTTTATGGAGGCCTACAAGTTCGGGTAGTCCTTTATACCCCGTATAATCTGAAGCTATTGACATGAAAATTTAATTGATTTAAACAAAAGTATTTTAAAGCCAAAGAGATTTAATCCTCTAATTGGTCAATTACTTACACTCTATTGAATTATTTGCAAGATTGACTTGGGTATTCAGTCAAAAAATGATAATTTTATAAAGTCATTATTTTGCAGATGAAAACCCAATTTATAAAAATAACCGCCAACCCTGGTGAGCTTCTTGTTGCGAGGGAAGTGAGTGAGAAAAAATTTTCCGCGCCGTTGCATTATCACCCTGAACTCGAACTTACCTTAATACTGGAAAGTTCAGGAAAACGATTTGTCGGCGATAGCATAGAGAATTTTGAGCCCGGGGATCTCGTTTTAGTAGGAGAAAACACTCCCCATTTTTGGTGCAACGATAATAATGTATCAGAAGAAAGTTATTCACTGGCCATTGTAATACAATTTAACAAATCGTTCCTGGGTGAAAATTTTTTCAAATTAACCGGTGCCGAGCATATAGATAAATTGATTAAAAATAGCAGCCGGGGAATCTGTTTAACGGATCAGTCAACGAAGGCGTTGGTAAAGGAAAAATTACTGAAAATATTGGACCTTGGAACATTTGAAAAAACATTACTCCTACTGGAAATACTCAACATATTCGCGAAATCCAATGTGTATTACCTATCCAGCCCGGGGTTCAAACCGTATTTACAGGAAATTGATTGCACAAGAATGAATAAGGTTTATAATTATGTTTACAATAATATCAATAACGAATTTGAAGTATCAGAAATAGCTGATCTTTTAAATATGAGCGTATCTGCCTTTAGCCATTATTTCAAAAAGAGGACGCAAAAAACATTTACTCAATTCATAAATGAAACAAGGATTGGCAATGCAAGGCGCTTATTAATAGAAACTGATAGATCCATAGCTGAAATTGCTTATGAAAGCGGGTACAGTAGTTTATCTAATTTCAACAAACAGTTCAACTCCCTGGTGAAAAGTTCGCCTAAAAATTTCAGAAAGAATTATTGAGTTAAATGTGGAACATGCTTTTTAATTTTAATAAAAATCATTTTCGATGTTGGTGTGTTGCTTTTTTCAGCAACACTGTCTATAGGTACTAAAACATTAGTTTCGGGATAATAAGTCGCGGTACAGCCCTTGGGTATATTAAACGGCACCACTACAAACAAACCCGCAACACGTTCGATACTTCCGTGGTAATTAAACAGATCTACCTTCTCCCCCGTAGTAAAGCCGGCTTTTTGTATATCAATTTCATTCATAAAAATCACCCTTCGCTCATTGTAGACACCGCGATAACGATCGTCCAGGCCATAAATCGTCGTATTGTACTGGTCGTGGCTCCTTATTGTAGCCATTACATATTCATCCTCTTCCATTTTATGTTTAGGTAATTCGGTGACTGTAAATGGAGCCTTACCGGCAAACCCATTATTTTCAAATCGGCCCTCATGGGGTGCATTAGGGGTGTAAAAACCACCGGGCAAACGCACTTTTTGGTTATAATTATCAAAACCAGGTATTACTTTCCCAATTATATCACGTACGGCATCATAACTGGCCGCGTATTCATCCCAATCAATTACCGAACGCGCACCAAGGGTAGCTTTAGCCAGTTTACATACAATTTGATTTTCGTTAAGCAGATTTTTTGAAATTGGATCCAAAACACCTTTTGACATTTGTACCACGCCCATTGAGTTTTCGCAACTTATAAATTGGGCCTCGCCATTCACTATATCTTTATCGCTGCGTGATAAAGTCGGCAAAATAAGTGCCTCTTGGCCGTGTACCAAATGACTTCGGTTCAGCTTTGTAGATACATGTACGCTAAGTTTCAATTTGCGCATTGCCTCTGCTGTAAATTTGGTATCCGGCGTAGCCGATAGGAAATTCCCACCCATTGCAAAAAATACCTTTAATTTACCTTCGTGCATTGCTTTTATAGATTCAACCACATCATAACCGTGCTCCCGTGGTGGTTCAAAGCCAAAAACCTCTTTGAGCTTATTTAATTGCCATTTACGGGGCTTTTCCCATATCATCATTGTGCGGTTGCCCTGCACATTGCTGTGCCCACGTACAGGGCATAATCCAGCTCCTGGCTTACCAACACTACCCTTAAGCAAAGCCAGGTTAACTATCTCTTTTACAGCATCAACGCCATTGATATGTTGGGTAATACCCATAGCCCAACATATTATGATCCTATTTTTATACTTCAATAATTCTGCTGCCTCCCGAATCTGGTTCAGGGGCACTCCGGCCTTAATCGCAAGGTCGTCCAGCTTATATTGTTGTAACTGCTCAATAAAAGCTGAATACCCCACCGTTTTATTTTCTATAAATTCTTGGTCGAACACAGTACCGGGCATTTCTTTTTCTGCTTCATAAAGCAAAATTTCTATTGCTTTTAACAGCGCCATATCGCCGTTGATTTTTACCTGCAGGTATAGGTCTGTCAATTGGGTACCGAACCCCAAAACGCCCTTTAACTTTTGCGGATTTTTAAAGGCCATTAAACCCGCCTCGTGCAAGGGGTTAACGGCTATTATTTTCGCGCCTTTCTTTTTAGCTTTTTCTAGTGCAGAAAGCATCCTGGGATGATTTGTTCCGGGGTTTTGGCCCATGATCATAATCACGTCCGCATCATAAAAATCGTTAAGCGTTACTGTGCCTTTACCAGTACCGATAGTTTCGGCCAAACCAACACTTGTTGATTCATGGCACATGTTTGAGCAATCTGGCAAATTGTTGGTGCCAAATTCCCTTACAAATAGCTGGTACATAAATGCAGCCTCATTACTGGTGCGGCCAGACGTATAGAACGCAGCTTCATCCGGCGAAGTCAAACTGTTTAAATGATCAGCTATTTTTTTAAAAGCTTCATCCCAGCTAATCGGCTCGTAGTGTGTACCACCCTTCGGCAAATAAACCGGCAGTGCTATCCTTCCTTTTTTGCCGATCTCATAATCATTCAGTTTTGCCAGATCTGCTACTGAATTTTGAGCGAAGAATTCCTCTGTCAGCTTCTTAATCGTTGCTTCTTCTGCCAAAGCCTTTGCTCCGTTCTCACAATATTCCGCTACCGGTGAGCGTTCATCATCAGGATCGGGCCAGGCACAGCTAGAGCAATCAAACCCACCCTTTTTGTTCATATAGAACAAGGCTTTCAATCCCCTTGTGGGCCCTGTTTCTTCAAAAACATCGCTCATGGCAGCCATAACACCGGGCATCCCGACCGCCCATTTTTTGGGCTCTTTCAGCTTTAAATCCAATAATTCTTCCGGGTTTTCAGCGGCTGCATGCCGCTTGATCTCTTCTTTCATTACTTTTTCTCAGCTAAAGGATTCGGGTAATTATCGCTTTGATCTTCTGTTACATTATCCAAACAGGTAAAATCCTTTTCAACCAGCAAATGCAATGGCCCATTATTAATTTCAAACCCGATCCTATTTGTGTTTAGTAATTCTTTAGTCATGCTGTCAGGCATAAATAGCGTAATAATATTATTTTTAAAGGTTGCCGATAACTGACCATGGTCGATGCGTTTTATCGAATAGATAAGGGAATGGTCGCCGAAGTTTACTTTATCATCTATATATCCCGTTGTTGTTAATTGTGCGACATCAGTACGGGTAAGTCTATACCTTAAAGAGTTACTCTTAAATCGAATCTTCATAAATAGTCAATAAAATGTGGTGCCCGCATTATAAATATTAACGCGTCGGTTCCGTAAAAAGCCAATTCACTTTATGTTAAACTCTTCCGTAAGTGCGACGGCAATATTTGACGACGCCCAATTGAAACTGGAACTTTAGCGACCAGATAGATTTCAATTCGTACCGGATCTATAAAAATGAATTCAACTTATAGTGAAATTTATATATTTGTACATACATAAGTACATATAAAAAATATAATTCCAAAATTATTTTTTCGCATTTTTTTTAAATATACGTCTCCGTTTTTTTTTAACTATTTTCCTGGCAACCTGAACACGGCCATGGTTAAAAAATTCTAATGCTTATCAGCCGCTTTAAACATTTTAAGTGGCAGACATTGAAATAAATTACTTTAAATTTATCCTATCAAAAAACTCCAAAAGTGGTATAAGGGGTTCGATTGGGCTCCCTCCGGCTCCACTTAAGGAGACAAACAACTCTGTTTGCCTCCTTTTTTATTCATATAATTATCTGATTATTAGATTTTTAACAAGCTATTTTAAGCCTAAAATAGCGGTTCGAAACTTTCTATGAGTTTATTCCTATATTATTTCAGCCTGCTAAAAACGGCATTTATACATTGGGAACGGTTCGTTTGAAGTGTCGGCAACGAGTCGATTATATTTTTGTTAAACTGGTCGGGCCCATTCCTCACTCATATTCGGCCGCTCTGCATTTGAAATCTTTCTGCATATCACTTCCTCCTTTTTTCCTTTCCGACAGGAGAATTTTCATGGCAATTGTTTTTATATAGCATGATGAACAAAAGTTGACTTTTATTGCCGAATAGTGTCATAAAGTACTTTTCCGAAGGTATAGTTTTGGATCAATCCTTTTCCCATTAAACTAATTAACGTAAAGTATTTACTATGCACATTAAACATAATGCATTATTGTTAGCGGCCTGTTTTATAATTATGGCGGCATTACGGTCACAAGCACAGTCTGCCATTTCAGGAGGCAGGCCCGATAAAATAACGGATAACGATTCGGCGCGAACTATTGCACCGTTTTTTATTCCGGCAACTACATCAAAAAAACGTCCCGATGCAGATGGGTTTATTCAGCGCTGGATGATTTTAGAACCCATAAACAAATCCATTCGCAGTAACCTTGTTTTTACCAATAACTACCTTAAAGCACAATTCGATACCGCTTATTTCCCAAATCAGTTCACGGTTACCCCAAAAGATAAGGACAAGGTAACCGTTGGCCAACAGGAATTAACATGGCATGCTTTGGAAAGCCCAACCTACAACGTCAAATTGTTTCGCATGGCTTACGGGTTAAAAAAACACACCTATTCGGTATTGTTTTGGGCGGTAACGGTGGTTAACAGCTCTCGGGAAATAAAAAATGTTAGGTTGGCGGTAGGCTCAAACGGAGGATCAACATGGTGGCTGAATGGCCAACAAGCCGTGGTGATGGATGGAGACCGACGCATGGTAATGGACGATTGTGTTTCGACCCGGCTCACCCTCAACAAAGGAAAAAACATATTACGCGGAGCATTGATCAATGGCCCCGGCCTTAGTGATTTTTGTGTTCGCCTGCTGGATGAAAAAGGAGAACCGATAAAAGATGTCACTATCAGTCTCCAATAAATTTTTAGCTATTCCATTTAATATCAAATTATTATAGCATTCAAATTACTATGAAATTAATACTTAAAGTAATAACCGTTATAGCTCTATCTTCAATTTTGTTAACCCAGGAGGGCAGAGCACAAATTGGCAAACCATTTATACATGACCCATCCACCATTGCAGAATGCGATGGTAAGTATTACACATTTGGAACAGGCGGCGGCGGGTTAATATCCGAGGACGGCTGGACATGGAACGGTGGCGCAGTACGCCCAGGCGGTGGTGCTGCCCCCGATATATTGAAAATTGGTGACCGTTACCTGGTTGTATATGGCGCAACCGGCGGCGGCCTGGCAGGTGGCCATAACGGTAAAATATTAACAATGTGGAATAAAACACTCGACCCAAAATCGCCCGATTTTAAGTATACTGACGCTGTTGTAGTAGCTTTATCCGATGGCATTGAGGACAATGATTCGATAGATCCAAGCCTTCTTTTGGACCCAACTGATGGAAAGTTATGGTTAACCTATGGTACGTATTGGGGTTATATACGTTTGGTAGAACTTGACCCCAAAACAGGCAAACGTGTTGAAGGTAACAAACCCCTAAACATAGCCATTGATTGCGAAGCTACAGATTTGATATATCGCGATGGATGGTACTATCTGCTTGGCACACACGGCACCTGCTGCGACGGTCCTAATTCAACCTATAATATTGTTGTTGGCCGCTCCAAAACGGTAACCGGGCCTTACGTTGATAACATAGGGAGAGAAATGTTGAAAGGTGGCGGAAAACTGGTAGTTGCTGCCGGCGACAGGCTGATTGGGCCAGGACATTTTGGACGTACAATATTGGAAGACGGCCTCGAGAAAATGTCGTGCCATTACGAGGCCGATTTGGATCAAAGTGCCCGTAGTGTTTTAGGCATCCGTCCGTTGTTATGGAAAAATGGATGGCCAGTTGGGGGCGACAACCTCAAAGAAGGAACTTATGAAATTGAATCGGAGCGCCGCGGATACGCCTTGCAAATAGCCGTTGATTTTACACGAATGCCCGGTGGTATGCGATTTAACCGTAATAATGATGAACCGATAAAACCTGTACCATCGCAAGAATTGGCAGATGTTATAAAAACCTGGCCCACCGGGAACATCGGCGTTAATTTAAGCGATTACATGTTCCGTCCTCATCAAAAATGGACCATTTCGCCCGTTGCCGGTTCGGGAGGATATTTGGGCGGAACCTATTACAAAATAGTAATTGCCGGAACCGACCGCGCCTTAGCGGCAACCGCCGATGCTGAATTGATAACCGTTCCAACTTTTACCGGCGCGCCCAAGCAATTATGGCGAATTGAACAATTGACTGACGGAACTTACCGGATCATGCCAAAGGAGGTTCCGAACTCGAAAGATCATTTAGCTTTAGTGTCATTGGGCGACAGTACGCCAACACTCGCTAAATTTGATGTAAATAGCGATAACTCCAAGTGGAATTTTAGGGTTCACTAATTTGTTTATGAATAAAAAGCACTATCGATTGATTATCTAAAAACCTAATTACTAATGCCAAAAACAATAAACTGCTTATACGCCATTTTAATCGGCGGCATGTTCTTCGGAAACAGGGCTTCGGCGCAACAGTCCACAAAATTAACGCTTCGCCTGGATCAACCCGGGTATGCCTCCAGTCCAATGTTGTATGGGTTAATGACCGAAGAGATCAATTACGCATACGATGGCGGAATTTACGCTGAATTAATCAGGAACCGTCTTTTTAAAGACAACTTTAAGGCACCTGATCATTGGAGCTTAATAAAGGCGGTTGCTGACTCATCAACTATAATATTAGATAACAAGCATCCGGTTAATGACGCATTAACCGAGTGCATAAAATTCAATTTGGCAACAGATGGCAAAAATACAGGATTGGCAAATGATGGCTTTTGGGGAATACCTGTTTATCCATCTACTACCTATCAAGGGAGTTTTTATGCAATGGCCGATGGCAACAACCCGGGCCCAATTACCGTCGGCATCGAATCCATTGACAACAAAACCACCTTCGCTACAGCAAATGTTACTGGCGTGATCGGCAATTGGAAAAAATACAGCTTTAACTTTAGCACCACATCAACCGTAACGTCAACTGCCGACACCCATTTCGTTATCCGGCCTTCAACCAAAGGTAACTATTGGTTCACGTTGGTGTCTTTATTCCCGCCCACCTATCAAAATACTGCCAATGGTAACAGGCGCGATATTATGCAGTTATTGGCTGGGATGAACCCTAAGTTTTTGCGGTTACCGGGCGGTAATTATTTGGAAGGCAATATGTTTTCCACAAGATACAATTGGAAAAAAACATTAGGCCCAATTGATGAACGGCCCGGCCATCAGGGAACCTGGGGATATCGCTCGTCGGATGGGATGGGCTTATTGGAATATTTGGAATGGTGCGAAGATTTAAAAATGGAGCCATTGCTTGCAGTTTTTGCTGGCTATACCCTAAACCGTGACTATGTGGAAGCGGGGCCGTTTTTAAAACCGTATGTTGATGAGGCGCTGGAAGAAATAGAGTACGTTACCGGCGACACCACAACCAAATATGGAAAAGAACGTGCCCGCGATGGCCACTCCGCCCCTTTCCCCTTGCATTACGTGGAAGTTGGTAACGAGGATGGTTTCGATATGTCGGGCAGTTATGAAGGCAGGTTCACCCAATTTTATGATGCCATCCGCAGTAAATATCCAAACCTGCACATTGTTTCAACCACCGGTGGTAAGGACTTTTTGGGAGCGCGTTTTCCACTTACCAAACGCATTCCGGATGTTATGGATGAGCACTATTATAGAAATGCATTCGAAATGGAAAGCGATGCCAACCATTACGACAGCTACGACAGAAACGGGCCAAAAATATTTGTTGGCGAATGGGCCACACGCGAAGGTAAACCAACACCAAATTTCAACTCGGCATTGGGCGATGCCGCCTGGATGACGGGCATGGAACGAAATTCGGACATCGTAGTAATGGAATGCTCAGCGCCATTATTTGTAAATGTTAACCCCGGCGGCATGCAATGGGAGTCGGATTTAATAGGTTATAACACCTTAACAAGCTACGGCTCGCCATCGTATTACGCACAGCAAATGTTTAGCAATTACCATGGCGATAATGTGGTGGATATGGTTGGCGAGGGAATCCCGGTACAGTTGCAAAAATTGAATCATAAGGATAGTTTAAACAAAGTTATCCCAAAAACTTATCCTTCTTTATTTTACGTAACCACCCGCGATACAAAAACCGGCAGATTGTATATTAAGGTGGTTAATGCAGGTGATGCCACCAAAGAAATATCCATAGACCTAAAAGGCGTATCATCGGTAAAAAGCAACGGAAAAATAGTTGTAATGAAAGCGGATAAACGAGAGGATACCAATACGATAACGGAACCGGAAAAAATTACGCCTGCGGTGTTGGTATATAAAGGATTTAAGAAAACTTTTACCTATAGCTTCCCGAAATACTCAATTACAGTGCTTCAAATTGATACCCAGTAATGAGCAGATTTTTCGACAAACTGGTTTTAGGGGCTGCGTTTGTGCTTTTGAGCGTATCTGGGTTATCTGCACAAACAGCGTATAATCCAATCATTTATGCTGATGTGCCGGATATGTCAATCATAAGGGTAGGCGACAATTATTACATGAGCAGTACCACCATGCACATGAGCCCGGGTGTTCCGATAATGAAGTCGAAAGATTTGGTCAACTGGAAAATTGTGAGTTACGCGTATGATATTTTAGAAGATACAGATGATCTGAAATTAAATAACGGTAAAAATAGCTATGGGAAAGGTTCGTGGGCGAGCAGCCTGCGTTACCATAACGGCACTTACTATGTATCAACCTTTGCCGGCAATACCGGCAAAACTTATGTTTATAGCACCCGCGATATTGAAAAAGGCCCATGGAAGGCAATATCCTTTAAACCAAGTCTGCATGATCATTCGTTGTTTTTTGATGACGATGGCCAGGTTTACATGGTTTACGGTAGCGGGAAGATCATGTTAGCCCAATTGAACGATGACCTTTCGGGAATAAAACCCCGCACAACGCCGCAGGTATTGATAAAGAATGCCAGCCTTGTTGCAGGGCCTAATTTAGGCTTGCCTGCAGAAGGTTCGCAGTTGTTCAAAATAAAAGGGAAGTACTATCTTTTCAATATCTGTTGGCCGCGTGGCGGGATGCGAACTGTACTGATCCACCGGGCAGATCAAATTACTGGCCCCTACCAAGGTCGCGTTGCCTTGCAGGACAAAGGCGTAGCGCAAGGCGGTTTGATTGACATGCCCGATGGGCGATGGTTTGCCTACCTTTTTCGCGATTTTGGTGCCGTGGGACGTGTTCCCTACATGGTTCCAGTGGAGTGGACTGATGGTTGGCCAGTGTTGGGCATAAACCGCCAAGCCCCCGATACCGTACAATTAGCGGCAAACAGACTATTGATGCCGGGAATTATTGCATCGGATGAATTCAACCGCAAGGCCGGTGAGCCGGATTTACCGCTGGTTTGGCAGTGGAACCATAACCCCGTAAATCAATTGTGGTCGGTAAAGCAACGTAAAGGATACCTTAGGTTAACTACTAGAAGGATTGACACATCCGTATTATCGGCCAAAAATACCCTTACCCAACGCACCTTCGGGCCGGAATGTTCGGGTATTACGGCTATTGATATTTCGGGACTTAAAGATGGCGACCGGGCTGGGCTTTTACTGCTACAGAAAAAATTTGGTTGGGTGGGCGTTAAAGTTGAAGGTGGCAATAAGTTTATTGTAATGGTAAATGCACAAAGTGGCTCTTCTATCGAGTCGGCAAATATTCCGTTAACCCAAAGCCGGGTATATTTAAAAGCATCATGCGATTTTAACAACCGCACAGATAAAGCATATTTTTATTATAGCCTTGACGGTAGCAATTGGATATCAATAGGCACTACGCTGCAAATGGCCTATACCCTACCGCACTTTATGGGTTATCGGTTTGGCCTTTTTAATTATGCCAGTAAAACTACAGGAGGCCATGCCGACTTCGATTATTTTCGGGTGAGCGATAAAATCTCGCCTCAACATTAAAAATGCTATTATTCTATTTCATTATAAACACAAGTGTTACAATTTGATTAATCAGTGTCATTGTAAAATACCTAATCGCTATATCTTGCACACAGATCAATTAAGTGAAACTGACCTTTGTGAAAAAATGAGTTTGCCACGATAAACGTTGATCGATAGCTATAGTTGCCAATTTTTGCTAATGAGAACCCTGATAATAGCCTTACTACTTTCCACTGTCTGTTACACATTGAGCAGTGCGCAAGACACGGTAAGTTTGTATTCCGGTGCTATACCTAATTCCAGAATTAGCCATTCCATCCAACCGCCAGCACGTTTAATGCCAGGGATTATTTACCACGTTGCAAACCCCTTTCTTGAAGTGTATTTGCCCGATAAAGAAAAGGCTACCGGAACTGCAGTTATCATTTGTCCCGGCGGAAGCTACAAAGTGCTGACTTACCAGGGTGAAGGCGTTCGGACTGCTAAGGAGTTCATAAAAAAAGGTATAGCTGCTTTTGTGCTTAAGTATCGGTTGCCCGATGATTCGACTATGGTTGATAAAACGATAGGACCTTTGCAGGATGCGCAGCAAGCGATTAAGCTACTGCGCGAAAATGCCAAAAAATGGGGACTTGACACCAGTAGGATCGGTGTAATGGGATTTTCCGCCGGCGGTCATTTAGCCGCTACTCTTGCTACTCATTTTCAGAAGGCCGTCATTGAAAATCAAAATAACACGAATTTGCGGCCTGACTTTTTGATCCTGGTTTACCCGGTGATCAGTATGAAAGACGGCTTAACGCATCATGACTCGCGTGAAAATTTGTTGGGTAAAAACCCTTCTAAAGCAACTATTGATTTTTATTCGAACGAATTACAGGTTACCAGCAACACACCGCCTGCCTATATAACCCACGCAGGCGACGATAAATTGGTAGATGTAGATAACAGTATCGTTTTCTATGAAAGCTTGAGGCATAGTAATGTTTCAGCCGAGCTATTAATCTATCCTAAAGGCGGACACGGCTTCGTTTTTGGCCTTCCGGTAGACGACTGGATGGGGCCGATATATAAATGGATGCAAAAATTTAATTGGACAAAATAAGCTTATGTCTGCATGTAACCCGCATAATAGCATCTGCAATTCAATATGAAAATCATGAAAAACTTAACCCTTCTTTTATACTTATTGTTGCTCTTCGGCTTTGAAGCCAAGTCGCAAAGCAATAAAACCAGTCACGATACCACAGGAAGTGTGCCTGCTGCCACTAATGTCAGGGGGGCAAAATACCCGCTTATTTTGCCTAATCACCATGTTATGTTCCGCATAAAGGCACCTGATGCTCAAAAGGTGCAAATAGACTTGGCGAAAAAATACGATCTGATAAAGGGTGGCGATGGTTTTTGGGATGTTACTACGGATTCCATAAGTGAAGGCTTTCATTATTACACACTTTTAATAGATGGCGTAGCAACCGCCGACCCGGCGAGCGAAAGTTTTTATGGCATGGGGCGCATGGCCAGCGGCATTGAAATTCCATTTGCGGCCGGCGATTACTATGCAGAGAAAGATGTGCCGCATGGCGATATCCGCATAAAAAAATATTATTCAACAGTTACTAAGTCGTGGCGGCAGGTTTATATCTATACCCCTCCCGGTTACGATGCAAATATCAGCGAAAAATACCCTGTGCTTTACATTTTACACGGCGGCGGCGAAGATGAACGCGGTTGGGCCACCCAGGGAAAAACAGACCTGATTATGGACAACCTGATTGCCGATAAAAAAGCCAAGCCCATGTTGGTTGTAATGCCCGATGCCAACCTGGGCGCGGGCGCATTTGGGGAAGATGGCTTAAAGGCTTTTGAGGCAGAAATGAAGCAATCACTGGTTCCATTTATTGAGAAAACTTATCGAACCTTAAACACGAGTAACAATCGTGCACTTGCTGGTTTATCAATGGGCGGAATTAACACCCTATATACAGGCGTTTACAATACCAATTACTTTTCATACCTGGGGGTATTCAGTTCTGGTTGGATTGTGCCCATGCAAAACGGCATAGCCAATGCTCAATATGATTATATGAAGCAAAACAGCTCAAAGATCAATAGTAATTTAAAATTGTTTTGGCTTTCCGAAGGCGGGAAAGAGGACATCGCCTATAAAAACGGCCAAATTATGCTGACCAAGTTTGACGAACTGGGTATACACCATACTTATTACGAATATCCTGGCGGGCATACCTGGCCAGTTTGGAGGAATGATCTTTACCACTTTGCACCGCTGTTATTCAAGTAAAATAAAACACTAATCAATGAAATACTTCAAGAAATGCCTGATGTTAACAGGCTTGATACTTTCCGTAAATTATTTGATGGCGCAAAACCCATTGATAAGGAACCAATTTACTGCCGACCCATCGGCGCGTGTTTTTAATGGCAAGGTGTACCTTTATCCCTCGCACGATATTTTGGCCACACCGGGTCACGGCAGGGCTGGTTGGTTTTGTATGCGGGATTACCACGTTTTTTCATCAACCAACCTTACCGATTGGACCGACCATGGCGTAATTGTAAGCCAAACCAAAGTGCCATGGGTCGACTCCACAACTTATAGCATGTGGGCACCCGATTGTATTGAGCGGGACGGAAAGTATTATTTCTATTTTCCAGCACCTGCAAAGGCAGGCGGTGGAAGGGGATTTTCCGTTGGTGTTGCAATAGGCGATAAACCGGAAGGGCCCTTTATTCCGCAACCTTCGCCCATTGCGGGCATTCATGGGATAGATCCTAATGTGCAAATTGATAAGGACGGGCAGGCATACATTTATTGGGCACAGGGAAACCTGTACGGTGCTAAACTTAGAGCAAATATGCTGGAACTGGACTCCCAACCAGTAAAACTAGAGGGTTTTCCTGACAAAGGCTTAAAAGAAGGCCCTTATTTATTCGAACGGAAGGGGATTTATTATATGACCTATCCGCATGTGGCCGACAAAATTGAGCGGTTGGAATATGCCGTGTCAAACACCCCCCTCGGGCCGTTTAAATATGCAGGTGTATTGATGGACGAATCCACTTCGGGCTGCTGGACAAACCACCAATCGGTCATCGAATTTAAAAATCAATGGTACTTGTTTTATCATAACGATGACTTATCGCCAAATTTTGATAAAAACCGCTCGGTAAGGGCGGATAGTTTATTTTTCAATGAGGACGGCACTATTCGCAAAGTAATCCCAACCTTACGTGGGGTTGGTGTGACCCCAGCAACGGCAAAAATTAAAATTGATAGGTTTAGCGCCAAAAGCGCGGATGGGGTAGAAATTAAATTTCTGGACACGCTAAACAAATTTAAGGGCTGGAAAACTGTATTTGATAATGCGGGTTCGTGGGTAAAATACAACAGCGTATCATTCGGCAACAAAAAGTTAAAGCAACTCCATGTAAACGCACGTTCGGCTACGGGTGGCACTTTGCTGATAACTGCGGAAGGGGCACCCAATAAAATTATAGCAAAAATCAGCATACCCAAGGGAGACGATTGGAGCATAGCTAAAGGCAATTTGCTATCAATTCCATTTGGCGTAAAAAACCTTATTGTACAACTACAAGGCGATGGCAGTGTGGAAGTTGATTGGGTGAGTTTCGAGTAAACCGAATCAGTCCCCGCAGCTAAACCATATCCCAAAAATCAAAAAATAGTGTAATGGCTTTTATGCCGTTACACTATTTTTTTCAGCTCGCCTATATTCCGAAGGCAGCATGTTAAATTTATCTTTAAATGAACGCGAGAAATAATGGGGTGTGGCAAACCCCGCCTCGTAGGCTATTTGCGTAACGGTGAGGTCGCTCTTGAGAAGCAGTATCGCGGCCTTGTCGAGCTTATACGATCTGATAAACTCGACTGGCGGAAGCCCGGTAAGCTCAAATATTTTTGTATAAAGCGCCCCCCTGCTCATTGCCAGGTGCTCGCTCAGGTCCACAACAGAAAATTTTGGATTGTTTAAATTATTATCGATATAGTTGACCACCTTAACTAAAAACTTTTCTTTGCTCGACTCAACTTCCATTCCTGTGTGTACAACTTTTAATTGCCTTGTATACGTATTCTTAAGTGAGGTGTTAAGTTGTAGTAAGTTTTTGATTTTCACATTTAAAATCTCGAAATTAAAGGGTTTTGTGAGATAATCGTTTGCACCCGATTCAAGTCCCCTTAGCTGCTCATCCTCACCTGTGCGGGCTGTGAGCATTATAAATGGAATGTGGCTGGTACGTTTATCGGCCTTTATTTTTCTGCTCAGTGCAATTCCATCCATAAACGGCATGGTTATATCGCTCACTATTAAGTCGGGATGGCATGAGAGTGCCCGATCCCAACCTTCTTCACCGTTTGATGCCTCAACAATTTTATATTGTGATTTTAAATTATCTTTAATGTAATAGCGGAACTCATCGTTGTCTTCCACAATAAGCAGCACAGGTATTTCGCCTATAACGTGGTTGTTATTTAACCTCGAACGGAGCTCCTTGTCACCAACAGCCGTTTCAACCGGCAAGCTCAATTTAATCGAACTATCTGCAAAAACTTCAAGGGGAAGCAATACATTAAAAACGGAACCTTTACCAATTTCACTTTCAACCGATATACTGCCATCATGCATTTCAACAAATTCTCTGGTAATTGAAAGGCCTATTCCGTTTCCGGGGTCTACTCTACCAGCCAAATTATCAGCCGCTTGATAAAATCTTTTGAATATCAATTGCTTTTCTTCAGCGCTAATACCAACACCGTTATCACTTATTTTAAATTCCAGCACAGTTTTGTCGGGCTGTGCAGTTGGATGTTGAACAACATCAACAGAAACCGTTCCCCCGGGCGCTGTAAATTTAAAGGCATTTGAAAGCAGGTTAAATAAAATGCGCTCTACTTTGTCGTGGTCGAAACGTACAAACAATTTTTCGCGTGGGGCATTAAATTTAAGCGCGATGCCCCGCGATTCTGATAAATCGTGAAAAGAATCTACAACGCCGGTAACGAAGTATATTATTTCGCCTTCGGCCAGGGTAAGTTTTAATTCTTGCTCCTCCAATTTCCTGAAATCTAACAATTGGTTTACCAAATTCAACAGCCGTCGGGCATTTCGTCGTATCACTGCCACCTGGCCTGCAGTGTGATCATCCTTATGTTCAGCCAACAGCTTGTCTGCGGGAGCCATGATCAACGAAATTGGCGTACGGAACTCATGGCTTAGATTGGTCAAAAACTTTATCTTCAATAGGTCAAGCTCATGCACGCGCTCAGCTTCCTTTCGCTCTTGTTCAAGCGCAAGTTTGGCTTTCAATTTATTAATACCCCGATGACGAATGTACAGCAGCGCGCCTGCAACCATCAGCGCATACAACAAATAAGCGTACCAGGTCATCCATATTGGTGGGTGGATAACGATGCGGATTTGCGCACCCGTATTATTCCATATCCCATCGTTATTACAAGCCTTCACCATAAACACGTATTCGCCAGGGTCCATATTGGTGTAATAAGCTGTTGTAGCCGAGCCCACATAGTTCCAACTTTTATTGTAGGCTTTAAGCATGTAGGCATACCTGTTTTGCTGTGGAAGCGTAAAATTTATTGCAGAATAATCGATTGAAAAGTTTTGCTTATAATCCAGATCAATTTGTTTTGCTACCGAAATATCTTGTTTAAGCGCCGAATGATCGCCAGCATGTACAACGGTATTGTTTACCTTCAGGGCGGTAAAAAAAACAGGAGGAACGTTATTATTGTGGTTTACTTCCTGTTTAGGGTCGATGTAGTTAAAACCCTCCGCTCCGCCAAAGAAAAGCAAACCCTTGCTTGTCCGGATGCCCGCCCCATCTATAAATGCATCATTTTGCAGACCATTATTGGCGGAGTAATAAGTGAATTTTTTTACCGCCGTATTAAATTTACATATTCCTTTACCGGTACTTATCCAGATATCGCCGCTTTCGTCTTCCAGCAATTTATGCACAACCCCGTCCGGCAGATTTCCTGGTGCAGCATAGTTAACTAATTTTTTACTACCAGCATTCAAGCAAAATAACCCGTCTCCGGCAGTACCAATCCACATATTGCCCTTATGATCTTCCAAAAGTGAAATTGCGCGATCAATTGCCATTCCGGTATTCTTATTGCTGAATAGCCGAAACTTTTGGCTCGTGGGATTTAAAACTGCTATTCCACTGCCATAAGTGCCAATCCATATATTTCCTTCATGATCTTCCTCAATAGCCCGAATGTAACCGTTCACCGGTAACTGCCGTTCGTCGGCAGAACCGGGGTTC
>Ga0206921_10037_pt2 | contig 29826 bp, 28 predicted proteins | sample Alteio_BWOrgHeat_66_FD_152930 | JGI IMG/M metagenome (GOLD analysis project Ga0206921, IMG submission 152930) | Enriched cells from forest soil in Barre Woods Harvard Forest LTER site, Petersham, Massachusetts, United States -... | ecosystem: Environmental > Terrestrial > Soil > Temperate forest >...
ACATCGGGTCTTTCCATATCGCCGATGAACTGACGGGCATAGGCCCCGAAACTTTCCATATACCGTCGCTGGCCTTCCGCATAGATGGTATCGAATGCCAGGGAGGATTTGCCGCTGCCGCTGATCCCGGTGATGACCACCAGCTGATTCTTGGGGATGCGGATGTCGATGTTCTTCAGGTTGTGTACCCTTGCCCCTGTAACCTCTATCGTGTCTTCGCCGGGAAGGATACCCGTGTCGTCGTGATTGGACATGACGCGAAGTTACTAAAAAATTTGGGTCGGGGCTTACGCCCCGACCCAAGAATATATTACTAATAACCAACTATTTATGCAAAGTGATCTTCGGAAGGGTGACGACTTTCATGGAATCCACCTCAATATTCGAAAGGGTGGTATCCTGGTAACCGTTGTTCCCCTTGAAGGTGAAGGACCAGGTCCCGGCCGTGACATTGCGGAACTGGTATTGACCGCTCCAGAAAGGTATCGCATAAATGGTATCGGTTCCGTTGACACCCATGACGAGCGCACCGGCGCCCGGGGGCAGGATGGTACCCTGCACCTTCGCGGTGACGACGTCATTGAACACCGTGAAGAAGGGTTTCAGCAGGAAGCCTCCGTTCCAAAAGAAGATGGACCTGGACAGATTGAAGTCGAGCCAGATCCTGAACTCGTTGTTGGTGACATCCTGAACATTCGTCCTGGCCACATTGATGGTGAACCAGGGATTCGGACCGAAGATCTCGAGCGGATAGAAGGTCGTGCTGTCGGTATATACCGTGTTGTCCGAGCCCAGGGTGATCTTGATCTTGAGGATCTTGCCGGTGGTGTATAATCCCGAGCCCAGCAGCGTATCCGTACCATTGCGCAGATCGAGCAGGTTGTAAACACCCGGGGTGATGCTGAGGGTATCCCATATCACCGACTTGTTGGAAGCCGTGCGATGGAAACCGCAATAATTGTCATCCCATTGGTCGTCCTGATCGGGATCGTTCTGTTTGGAGGCGGTGTCGACTTCCACCGTCACCTGGCGGATATCGATCAACACTTTGGAGAGACTGACAGGGCCATCCATCATGTACAAAGACACCTGCGACTGGCCTTTGGGAATATTCGGGTTAGTGTTGGAGGAGTTGTTCTTGTTACAGGCAAAGAAGAGTAGGACGGCTGCGGCGCCTGAGGCGGCCACCAGCCATTTGTTTACCGTTTTCATGTCGTGTGGTTTTTAAGGTAGAATTACTCCAATATCTGCCTGATCGTTGCCAAAAACCGTTCCAAAATCACGTTATTGAGACGTTAAGGAAGTCGGACGGGCAAATTTGGTAATTTCAAAAAAGGTTTTACCTTTACCGAAGTTCTTACAACATCTCTTATCAAGAAAGGCTGAGGGAAATGGCCCGATGAAGCCTTGACAACCTGCGTTCATTTACAGACGGCTGTAAATGAAAAAGTAAGGTGCCAACTCCATCCCGATGGAATATCGGGACAGATAAGTCAGAATTCCGGCTTGAAAATATCGGCAAAAAATATTCAAAGCTCTTCTGACGAATCAGAAGAGTTTTTTTTTGCCCGGATGCGAAGCATCCATCCGGCAGAAGACGGCTGATGATGTTCTTGGTAAGTGGTGTCGCTGAACAATTTTTATTCAACATTAAAATTTGTTTTATGCAAGCGACAACACAATTGCTCCACAGCATTCCCGTAGACCCGTTAACCGGTGCGATTGCAGTGCCTATTTATCAGACTTCCACCTTTGTGCAGGAGGCGCCGGGCGTGAACAAGGGATATGACTATTCCCGAACCGGCAACCCGACGCGGGCAGTCCTCGAAAACCTGGTCGCACAGCTGGAGGGCGGCAGTACGGGCGCTGCTTTTGCCAGCGGTCTGGCGGCAATTGACGCCGTACTCAAATTGTTGCAATCCGGCGACGAGATCGTCGCGGTGGATGATATCTATGGCGGCGCCTTCCGGCTTTTTGAACAGGTATACAAACGATTCGGCATCACCGTCCATTACGTTGACGCCAGCCAACCGGGGAATGTTTTTAACGCGCTGACTCCCAAAACCAAACTGATCTGGATTGAGACGCCTACCAATCCTACCCTTAAGATCACCGATATCCGGGCGATTGCGAAGATTGCAAAAGCACACAAATGCTTGCTATGTGTAGACAACACGTTCGCATCCCCGGCGCTCCAGCAACCCTTGTCGCTGGGCGCCGACATCGTGGTGCATTCGGGCACCAAGTACCTTGGCGGGCATAGCGATCTGATCGCAGGGTTGGTGGTGACGGCCGACCCCGGGTTGGGTCAGCAGATAAAGTTCCTGCAAAACGCCGGCGGCGCCATTCTTGGACCCTTCGACAGCTGGCTGTTGATCAGAGGCATCGAAACACTGCATCTCCGGGTGCGGCAACATTGTGCCAATGCCAGGGCCATCGCGGCCTTTTTAGAGCAGCATCCTGCCGTCGACAAGGTATATTATCCGGGATTGCCTACCCATGCGGGGCATGCCGTCGCAGCCGGACAATCGAAGGGGTTCGGCGGGATCGTAAGTTTTTCGCTGAAGGAAGATACGCAGGAGGCGGCCACCGCCTTTGTGACATCCACGCATCTCTTCCGGCTGGCGGAGAGTCTGGGTGGGATCAAGAGCCTCGTATCCCATCCGGCGCAGATGACACACAAGAGCATTCCCGCCGACAGGAGAAGAGCTGCGGGCGTGTCGGACAGCCTGATCCGGCTGTCTGCGGGGCTGGAAGATCCGGAAGACCTGATCGAAGACCTGCGAAACGCGTTGGACAGGCTGCCGGTAAAAAATGAAAAAAAACTGCATCATCAAACACTTTCAATATAATTCATGGAAACGCACAAGCAGCTTACGATCGGGCTTTTCGGATTTGGCGTGGTGGGAGAAGGACTTTACAAGGTCCTGCAACAGACCCCCTCTTTGAAAGCCACCATCAAAAAAGTATGTATCAAACATCCGGGCAAAAAAAGAGAGGCCCCGGCGGAACTTTTTACAACCGACCGGGATATCATCCTGAATGACCCGGAGATCAACGTGATCGTCGAGGTCATCAATGAATCGGGACCCGCCTTCGAGATCGTTTCAAGGGCGCTAACGAGCGGCAAATCGGTGGTCAGCGCAAGTAAGAAGATGATCGCCGAAAATTTGCCTCAACTGTTGCAGCTGCAGAAGGACACGAATGCATCGTTGTTGTACGAAGCGGCGGCCTGTGCTTCCATACCGGTGATCCGCAACCTGGAGGAATATTATGACAACGACCTGTTGCATTCGATAAAGGCCATCGTCAATGGCAGCACGAATTTTATCCTGACGAAGATGTTCGAAGAGAAACTCGGTTTCCAGGAGGCGCTGCTGCTGGCTCAGCAACTGGGTTTTGCGGAAAGCGATCCCTCGCTGGATGTGGAAGGATATGATGCCGCCAATAAATGGACCTTTTTGCTGACGCATGCCTACGGTATCGTGGTCGCTACGGACAACCTGGTATTCGACGGCATCACCCATGTGCAGGCCGGCGATGCGGAGGTGGCCCGGGAGAAACATTTCGATATCAAGCTGGTGGCGCAGGCCAAGAAATTGCAGAATGGCAAGGTGGCGGCATTCGTGTTGCCGCAGTTTGTACGCCAGGACGACCACCTGGCCTTCGTAAAAAATGAGTTCAACGGGGTGGTGATCGAAAGCGGTTTTGCCGACAAGCAATTCTTTTATGGCAAGGGTGCGGGGTCCTTCCCGACAGCAAGCGCCGTACTGAGCGATCTATCCGCCCTCCGGTATGAGTACAAATATGAATACAAGAAACTCTATCATCATACTCCCCACCGGCTGACGGACGATTTTTATGTCCGTGTCTACCTGAGTTTCGACGATCTTACATTCATCCCCAAGGACAAGTTCCAGTCGATAGAGGAATGGCATGCCGACAATGACCGGAAATACCTGATAGGGGTGATCCATTTCCGGGAGATAAAGGACCACGACTGGTGGAGGAAGAACGGCACTTCACTCATCCTGACGCCGGATCCCATCATCGAGGATATGGACGTGCGCCGGCTCAAAAAGAAGAGCCTCGAACTGGCGGGACTCATCTGAGAACACCGGTGGTGGCTGCCCGCAGCAGCGGGCAGCCCTGACGGCCGCATCAATGACCCAGCCTGTGTGCGTAACCCAGTGAAAGCAGCAAATTACCCGTATTGTTGCTGCCGTCCTCGCTGTATTTCTGGATATTGATGAACCCGTATTCGAAACGGGCATCCAGCAATAGCTTGTCGCTCTGGCCGAAACGCCAGGAGAGGCCGCCGCCCCCGGTGACGCCTACATTAAATCGCTTGATGCTCGAGGTCACGTCGGTTTCTCCGTCGAAGGATTGGGCCGGATAAGGCAGCGCCTCCTGGCCCTTGCTGTCTTCGTAGATCTGGCTGGTGCCGCTGGTCTTTTCCTTGGCATGGAGCAGGTAGCCCAGGTAAGGGCCGGCATTGACATAGAAGCCAAGCGTCTTCCCCCAGGAAAGTTTAGCCATGACCGGAAGCTCCAAATAATCCAGGATCGCCTTATTGTCGAAATTCGCATAGAGATAGCTGCCGGGAGGCACCATCGACGCCAGGCTTGGCGGCAGATTGGTGATCGGCTGCATGCCGTTGCGTTGTCCGCCCTGGCCGGCATAGTTGAGCTCGACCTGGAGCGACAGGTTCTCATGCAATTTGAACTGGGACAGCAGGCCGAAGTTAGCAGCCAGACGGGACGTATAGCCGTTGCTGAGCGGGTTGTCCCCTCCCCCGCTGAGATCCGGAATGCTGAGACCGCCTTTGAGACCCAACCAGGTAGATTGGGCGATGGTAGTATAGCCGCAGGGCGAAAGGCATGCGGACAGGAGTAGCAGGTAAAAGAACTTTCTCATACCGATGCAGTTTAAAAATGAGGTAAATGATGGACTATAGCTATACAAAAATAGACCGGTAACTGTTCGACAAATGTTAATGAAGCGTTTACGCCTCGGGGCGGGCCTGTTCTTTTTGGTGCCTCCACATTTCGCGAAAGGCGGGGTCGTGGTCGCGCAGCTGTTCGAAGCTGCCTTCTCCGATAATTCGACCCTGTTGAAGGATATATATATAGTCAAACCGGGGCAGGAGGTGGAGACGATGGACGGATGAAATGATCGCCTTGTCGGCAAAAGCCCGGAAGAGACCATCATAGATCATGGCTTCCGTTCGGGGGTCTACGCTGCTGGTCGGTTCATCGAGCAGGACGATATCGCTGTCCCGGGCGGCGAGGATGCCCCGGGCCAGCGCGAGCCGTTGTTTTTGACCGCCGGAAAGATTGACGCCCTTTTCGCGGATATCCGTCTCCAGGCCTTGCGGCAGCTGGCGGATCACGTCGGTGAAATGGGCGCCCTCGCATACCCGGAGGATCTCTTCGTGGCTGAAGGGCAGACCAAGGGTAATATTGTACGACAGCGTATTCTCGAAGATCTCCGGTTCTTGTGGAAAGAGGGTAACGGACTCGTTCACCTGTTCGAGCGATGCCGTGGCGCCATCGAGACGCAGGTCGACGCCGGGTACTGGATCATACAGACCGCGCAACAGCGAAAGCAGGGTGGATTTTCCGCTGCCGCTCTCCCCGATCAGCGCGATGCGTTGACCCCTTCGGATGGTCAGGTGCAGGTCGTGCAGGCTTTGAGCGCCGCGCCGGGCATCGTATTCGCCGTGATGGGAAAAGTTGAGCCGGTCGAGCTGCAGCGTATTCCAGCCGGCGGGCAGGCCATCGGGGCTGTCGGAGCGGTGTTGATGCGCATAGGCTTCACTGATCGCGGATGCCGTCCGGACATAGGTATCGGATTGCATGATGTCGGTATATTGCCAGGCGATGTCCTGGAATACGCTGGTGAACTGCTGGACAAACCCCAGTAAGGCGACCAGCCCGCCGACAGGGAACAGCTGACCTGGGGTCCAATGCTGATAGACGTATCCGATGGTGATGACCCCATAGATACAGACGATGAGCATTTCGGCGCAGAACCATTTCCATTCGTTGATCAGCGCGCTCTTCCGGAAGGGCCGGAAGATCTGTTGTACTTTGGACAGCAGACCGGTCTCCATGCTTTTTTCGAGCCTCAGCGTGATCACCGTCATAATATTGGACAGACTGTCGAACAGGGTGGCGGATACGACATGCTCTTTTTCATTCACCTCCTCCACGGCCTTTACGAAAGGCCTGTCGAAAGTGCGGATGACGAAAATGGTGAAAATGCCCATGACCACGGCGCAGCTGCCGTACAGCGGTGAAAAATAGAGAATGACGATCATGGAAATGATGAATTTGTTCAACGCATATAGATACATGAAGCCGCGATCGAAGAAATCGCGCAGCGCCTCGTAGGCCTTCCGGACGCGGTTGATCGTCGCGCCGCTGTGGTGATCCTGTTGCCATTTCACCGGCAAATGGAGCACCTGGTGGTATTTTTCCTGCAGAAAATTCCGGCTCAGGTGAAAGGCGAGGGTCCGCTCCATGATCCGGGCGGGACCATGGAAACACCATTGGACGAATTTTATCCCGATGTAGCCCGCGACATAGAGCAACGTGTAGTGCCAGACGTGTACCCGGTCCACCTGCACCTTGCCGATGAACCAGCCGAACAACAAAGGATTGAGGGCGAAGACCAGGCTGGCGCAGATGAAAAGGCCATAGACCAGGACATATCTCTTTTTCTCCTTGCGGGCATAGCGCCAGGCTGTTCGCAGCAGTGAAAGATATGGATTGGGCATTACGACTGCGAAGATAGGACGGGCAGCGTAAAATAGAAGGAGGAGCCGGTCTTTTCGTTATTTTCCGCCCAAATGGTGCCGCGGTGCTCCCGGACAATGCCGGAAGTGATATACAGACCCATACCGAAGCCGCTGTACTTATTGGCGACCGCTTCATCGCGGAAATATTTTTCGAAGATGCGGGTCATGTTCTGCCGCGAGATGCCGATCCCCTCATCGCGAATGCAAATGGTAAGCGCCTCGTCGTCTGACGAGCAGATGATGACGATGGGGGTATTGGGCTCCGAGTATTTGGCGGCATTGTTCACGAGGTTGGTAAGCACCTGTTCGATGCGGAGCGCGTCCATCATGACCATGACGGAGGCCTCGCAGGGCTGCCAGGTCAGCCGGTGGGTGGGCACCATGTGTTCCAGGATCAGCATCATCTCGCGCATGTAGGTGTTCCATTCCCTGTTCTGCATATTATAGTCCATCCGGCCGGATTCGATACGGGAAATGTCGAGCAATTGCTGGATCAGCTGGTGCAGCTTGTGCGTCTGGTTATCTATCTTTTCCAGGTAGCGCCGGACCTTCGGTGAAGCCTCGGATTCTTCGGTGTTGAGCGCCAGTTTGGTGAAGGCGATCAGCGAGGTGAGCGGCGTTTTCAGTTCGTGGCTGGCAATGGAGATGAATTCATTCTTCTTCTCATCGAGCAGCCGGCTATGCCGCAGTTCGGCCTCGGTCTCCAGCGCCTGCCGGTTCAGAAAGGTGTTGCGCAATTTCAACCGCTCGTAAGGTGTCGCCGGCTCGATGGTCTGGAAGTATTCCGCGGCCTCGCTGATGCGGGATTTAGAGATCTTTAGCGACCGGGGGATACCCATCCCCAGGGAGATGCTGGATATTTCCTTGCTGCGATCCATCCGGAATTCCGGAACCAGCAACTGGGCGTATCTCAACCCTTCTTCGGACAGCCGCACATCGATATCGGGGGGGAAGCTGACAGTCCCGACAAGGGAGAACCGGCCGGCGGTTTCGTCCATGCCGATACTCAGCCAGCCGTCATCCGTCTTTTCGATCACCACACGGCTGACCTCCGCCACCGCGGTAGCCAGGGTCGTCTGGGTAGATAACAGCATCGAAAAAAATTGCGCAACGCTGAGCACGCGTTTGTGAGCTACCACGATGTCCATTTCATTTTCCAGCGAAATCCGGCTGATCTCTTTTAGCATAGACTATACCGATTTACAGACAATTATGGATGCGTCATCTGTCCCACGGGCAAACTCCTTAAAGATTGCAGAGGCAATTATCATTCCATGGTGTGCCCCGATGCCGGGGAACCGGCCAAGATCCCAGCGGGAACGTATCCCGTCCGAGCACGCAATGAACTGATTGAAATCTTCCCGCGACAACTCCTGGTCATTGATCGAGCCCGGAATATTGTACCCGATGATCCCATTGTAGGAAATATAGGTACGGCCGGTGTTGTTGCCCATCCACTTGATCGAGATATTCCCGACGCCTGCTATCTTCCATCTGGCGGTCTTCTTATCCAGGATGATCACCACTCCCACGACGCCGCGGGTCTTGCGGATGCGTTCGTGGATGAAGCGGATGGTCTCCGTAGGGCTTTCCTCCGGGCATTCGGCGAATGCCGCCCCGGCCTGTTCGACGGCCAGATGCGCTGCTTCGCCGTGCCCCAGGCCATCTGCCACCAGGATGCTCCAGCTGACCGGTGTATCGCGAGTAAAAAATCCATCCCCGCTGACCGATTCCCCCGATTTGGGGATGTTCAGCCCCTGACAATCGATCTTTTTCTTCCGGTTCTGGGACAGTTCGTTCCTATAAACGCGGGAGACCAATAGCGTTCCCCAATCCCGCACCGAATAGAGATCGAACTGGTCAGAGAGGCGTTTGATACTGCCCAGCCCATGTCCCAGGCTGCCGATGGAGGAATACCCATCTGACAGCACGCGGCTCACATCGGGGATGCCCGGTCCCTTATCCACGCTTATGATCTCGAAATATTCACCAAGGGCATCAGAGCCCTGACCGGCCAGCAGCTGGCCGCCATTGGCATACTTCCCGAGATTGGATGTCAGCTCGGCAACGATGATATCGATCTTCCCGGCCCGGGTCTCGTCGAATGACGCGGCGGCCACCTGGTGATGAATGTCCTTTTTTATCAAAGAAAAAAAGCTTCTGTCATCGGCGCGGAAGCTTTTGTAATGCCTGCTAACCATTCGCCCACTTTATGATTGTTACTACGGTCCCTTTGTTGACCTCGCTGGCAATATTGAATTCGTTGACCAGCCTTTTGGCGCCGGGCAGACCCAGACCAAGGCTTTTGGCGGTGGACCAGCCATCTTTCATGGCCAGGGAGATATCGCTGATGCCGGGCCCTTTGTCGCTAAAAACGAGCCGGATACCGTTGTCCCTGCCTTTCGAAACGACTTCGATAGTGATGTCGCCGCCATGGGCATATTTGAGCATGTTCCGGACGAGCTCGCTGGCGGCGGTGATCAGCTTGGTCTGGTTGACCAGGCCCATCTTGATCCTTTGAGCGAATTCCTTCACCCGATTGCGGAAAAGGATGACGTCCTGTTCTTTTTGTATCACAATTTTGTCTTTAGACAACGACAATATCATTTTCTTCGTTTGAATCTCCGTCGCCGTCCTGACGAAGTAGGATCTTCGTGCGAAGGAGGTCCATTCCCCTCTCCACATCCAATGCCGTATGCACGCCTTTCAATGGCAATCCCAGTTCGATCAGCGTGATGGCTACGGCGGGCTGCATGCCGACAACCACAGTTTCCGCATCTAATATCCTCGACATGCTGGCGATGTTACCGATGATGCGGCCCATGAAGGAATCGACGATGCCGACGGCGGAGATATCGATCAACACACCCCTTGCGCCCGTTTTGCTGACCATCTGAACGAGATCCGCTTCCAGATTGAGGGCGAGACGGTCGTAGAGGTCTACCTGTATCGTTACGAGCAGAAAGGGTCCCATTCGCAGGATTGGAATCTTGTCCATGACTGAGGAAGGTTTAAACTTGCTTTTGTGGTTGTATATGATTCGGATTCTTCCTGACCTGGAGGTTCAGGCTCTGAAAAGCATGCTGCAAAGCGCTGGCCAGGGTAGCCTTGGTGATGATACCCGTCAGATCGATGCCCAGGTGTACGATCGTCTGGGCGATCTCGGGACGGATGCCGCTGATGATGCATTCCGCGCCCATCAGACGGGTGGCGCTCACCGTCTTGATAAGGTGCTGCGCCACGAGCGAGTCTACAGCGGGGACGCCGGAGATGTCCAGGATAGTGATACTGCTCCCGGAAGCCACGATCTCGTTCAGCAATGCCTCCATGATCACCTGGGTGCGGCTGCTGTCGAGCGTGCCGATGATGGGCAGGGCCAGGATGCCGTCCCACACGCGGATGACGGGGGTGGATATCTCCGCTATCTCATCTGTCTGGCGAAGGACCACCTCCTCACGGCCCTTGATGAAGGTCTCAAAACTGTTGATGACAAAATGGTCCATCACCCGGCTGAGCTTGAGGCTCTCCTCGAACAACTGTTTGGGGTTGTCCTTGATCTCTTCCATGAGATGGGTCAGCAATGCCTCTTTCAGACTGATCACGAACAGACCGGTCTCCCGCGCGCTAAAGCCCTGTCTGGCACGGTCCACGGCGATGCCGCCGAGAATTTCCAGCACCGGCTCGAAGGAAGAAGAATCGGGGTTGTTCAGGTTTTCAGGCGTCAGGTTTTGCAGCAGGACGTCGACCAGCTCTTCGGAACTGGAGCGGAGGTCTTCATTGCTGATGAGGTCTTCCCGGAGACCGTCGCTGCCCAGTTGGTTTTGCATCCAGGTTTCGAACAGCGGTTTCTTTTTCGATTTTAATACCTTTGTAATATCAATCGGCATGAAATTGCAATTTTAAAGTGTAATTTGAGGGACCGGAATTAAATGTAGGGTTTTTAATGCACTAAATCATTGGATAGATTTTTTTTCCAAAAGCCTAAACTTGCTGCATGAAAAAGAGAGTAATGATCTTCGATGACGACGCGGATATCCTGGAAGTCTGTACTATCGTATTGGAAGATAATGGGTTTGAAATATACACGCACGACAACTGTGAAGACGTGTTGCAAAAACTGGACCACGTGCTTCCGGACGTCGTTCTGATGGACAATAAAATTCCCCCGAGCGGCGGCATTCCGGCGTCCAGGGTTATCCGGGGATCCGCCGACCATGGCAATCTGCCGATCGTCTTTTTCAGCGCCAACCAGGACGTCGCGCGTCTCGCCGAGGAAGCGGGAGCCGATACTTACGTCGAAAAACCTTTCGACCTGAACAACCTCGTCAAAACACTCCAAAGGGCCAGCGACGGCCACACGGCAACAAAACATTGAGCCGCCGGAAGCCGTCAGGGCGTCCGGGATATGCGGATGGCTTGTCCGCCACCGGCCGCCAGGGAAATGTTCAGGCAATCCGAAGGCCGGACCACGCGTGTCGATGTGACCAGTTGGTTGGGGTCCGTGGCCGCGTCCGGGGCATCGGCGTAAATCGTAGCCTTATAAGTGCCGGGCGGCAGAAAATTCAGCGGTAGGCAGGCTTCCCTGGCCCCATGATTATTGATGGCGCCGATGAACCAATCGTTGCCCTTGCGTCTGGCAATGGCGACCCACTCCCCCGGTAGGGCCACCGGTACGCGGGTCTCGTCCCAGGTGGACGGGACGCTTTTGAGAAAGTCGAAACCCTGCTGGCCCTCATAAGCCGCAGGATAATCGCAGACCATGGGCAGATAGCTTTCCAGGACGATATACATCGCCAGCATGTGACACCGGGTACCCAGTACGAGCGGACGCGTGAATTGCGGCTTGTAACCGGCAGCCGTCACCGCGCGGAATCCGCCGAGATGGTAGTCGGTCGCTCCGGCCATCAGCCGGGTAAAGACCACGTTGAGATCGTCGTCGGGGGTGATCGGGTCGTTCCATTTATCGTTCTCATAATTGAGCGTTCCTTCGCGGGTGAATTCGTTGGGCCAGGTGCGGATAAGACCGGTGGGCTTGAAGGCTCCATGGAACTGGATGTGCAGGTGGTGTTGGGCGGCTTTACGGAGGATCGCTGCCTGGATATTGACCATCTCCTGGTCATCCCGGTTCATGAAATCGACCATCATCCCCTTGATGCCCCACCTTTCAAAACGGTTGAAAGCCGTGTCGATATGAGGCCAGAGCGCCTTCCAATGCACCCAGACGCGGACGCCCACGCCTTTCGAGGCGGCATAGTCGCAGATCTGTTTCAGGTCCAGACCCGGTACGGGCATTGACGGATCGGAATGGGGACCCGCGTCATAACTGACGCCGTCGTTGGTATACCAGGCGATACCGCCGAAGCCGATGACGGTGTGATAGTCCAGTCCGTTGCGGGCGCAGAAATCGATATAATATTGATTGGTCTCGAAATTGATGCCGGGGGAGATCGTAGTGTCCGGCAGGACATCCCCATTCCACCAGTGAAAATCGGTCTTTCCGGGATGTAGCCAGGAAAGGTCTTTGATGGCGCAGGGATCGTTCAGGTCGGTGAGGAGATTGGATTCCAGAAAGGCGCCCGGTCTGGGGCCTATGAACAGAACGCGCCAGGGCGTACGATGGGGAAGGATGGCCTTGACGCGGATCGCATGGGAAGCGGCGGCTTCCCTCACGGAGCCGGGGGGATCGTCTGCGTGGATCGCATTCGCCAGGCTGATCGGGGCATCGGCAGCCGTTGCTGCTGCAACGGATCGCGGCAGGGGTGACAGTTCGCTTTTGAGCAGGCCGTTGTGTTTGACAAGATACATACCGGCATAGTCGGTGAGCCGGGCTTCCGTGATCACCATATAAAGATGTTCTGGGAATTCCAGGAAAACGGGGGCATCCATCAGCGTATCGTTTTTTACCGCGTCAAGGGTTTCCCGGGTATAGCGGCCTTCGTGCGAACTCGTATAATTGGGAAGAAAGGAGGCCAGGAGGATGGGGTCACCGGCAACGCGAAAACCGGTGTTCTCGGCGATGAGCTCATAGCTTGTCCATTGCGGTTGTCCGGGGAAGACCCAGCGGAAAGCAAGACCGTCGTTGTACAGCCGGACCACCAGGTCGATCCTGCGGCGGCGTCCCTTCGGCTCCAGCAGGGGAATGATACATTCGTTAAACGGATCGTGTACCTGGCTATTCTTGCCGACCGGCAGCGTGTATTCATCCAGGCCTTCGCGGTAGACGGGGGTCAGGACGTGCAGACCCGGGCCGAATACCGATGAAGAATGGCTACTGCCCGATTCGCGGAAGACCAGGGACAATGGCGAAGCAACGATGACCGTTCGATCCCCGTACCGGAGACCATAGACAGGAAGGCTGTCGCCGGCTTGAAAGGAGAAGTGAAGCAGTCCGTCGGGCGAAGACAGGGTGATCTCTTTTCCGGAACAGGTGGAGGTCACCAGAAGCGCTCCCATACAGAGCAGTAACCCGTGAAAGCGCCGGAGAAGCAATTGCATTTTTTTCTGAAATATACCGAAATATAAACTCATGAAGGGCCTGATCGCCCTGTGCATGATGGGCTATCGGACAGGGTCAGGGGGGAAAAGCAGGCGGTGGATAACCATGCCGATCAGCGTTTATTCGAGGCGCCCCGGACCGAAAATGAGCTAAATTTCCGAATCTTCGAAGGAATTTTGAAAAATTATGCATACAGAAAAATTAAAATCTGTACATTTATTTCATTAACCCATTAAAATGAAATAATCATGGCAAAAGCTACCAAGAAGGCTGCGAAAAAAGCAGCCAAGAAAGCTCCGAAAAAAGCAGCAAAAAAAGCTCCGAAAAAAGCGGCTAAGAAAGCGGCTAAAAAGTCGACGCGGAAACCCAATGCCGCCTTCATGATACCGCTGACACCCAGCCCGGTGCTCGCCGAGGTCATTGGCAACAAGCCTTTACCGAGAACGGAGATCGTTAAAAAGATATGGGATTATATCAAGAAGAACAAACTGCAGGATAGCAAGAACAAGCGCATGATCAACGCCGATAGCAAACTGAAAGTGGTGTTCGGCGGCAAGGACCAGGTTTCCATGTTCGACCTCGCCAAGATCGTGAGCAAGAATGTCAAATAGGCTCCTGCCTCTAAGAGATTCGATTCTATACCATCGAAAACAGCCTGCCATCGACTGATGGCAGGTTTTTTTTACAGATCGACGTGCAGTTCCACACCGGCTATCGCATAGAAAAAGTTCTGCAGCTGGTGGAGGTATTTGATGCCTACCCGCGAAGGGGATGGGTGTCTCAACCGCAGGCCGTCCTCGGTGAATTCGAAGTCCGTGTGTGTATTACCGTAAGTAATGATCCATTCTTCGCGAACGAAGTTCCTGAACCCGCATTTCTCCAGGATCTTCGGGGTCAGCGTAATGGGTTCCACCTCCTGCAGACCGGCCTCTTTCACGACCTCGACCACCTCAGAGGTATAGGAGGCATCATATCCGCTGACCTTGGATAGATGTCGCCGGCTCACACTGATGGCCGTGTCATAAACGATCGTACTGCTGTGGATTTGCTGGACTGTGATCACCTCACCTTTTCGGTTCAACACTTTGTTCCCGAAACGAAGTTCTTTTGCGTGTAACATAGAGTCTCATTTTTCAATTTGAAATACAATGAATTGGATCATGGTATCTCAAAGGGTATCGACTCTGTGGAAAGAAGGATAGGGTAAAAATACTCGGTGAAGTTCAAATTTGCAACTATTCGGGGTGCCCAAGGCCGGTAAACAACCTATCCGATAAGACGGTCTACCTCGAATAGTTTGATTTTCAACACCGTTCCTTTCGGATGTGTGAATAAAAATTTCAGGGCACGGGCAGCAAGACAAACTGTAAAGGGCCTGTTTCCGTAAGTTCTTCCAAAACGTGCAGGTGAAAAAGCTATTCGGGGCCTTTACAGCGCTGATCTGTCTCGGTGCATGTTCCCACGACAAAAGACCGGTCGTCGACGCCGCGCTGATCGACAGTCTTATCAATTATTATACTCCCCCTGCGATGGCCGTCATCAATCGCCGGGAGTTGGGGTTTTGGTCGTCACGGATCAACCCATCGTCTCCGGGATTTCTCAACGAATCGAAATATGCAGGATGCCTGATGACGGCCTTCCGCCTGTTTGGCGACATCGACAGCCTGAAGAAGTCGGACAGCGTATTGGAAAAAATAGACCGGGACTATCACCACCGGGAAGCCTCGGTCCAAATGGCAATGTCGGCGCATTGTATCAGCGAGCATCGCTTTATGGAAGCCGACAGTCTTCTTCAGCAAGCGCGCCGGCTGGGGCTGAGACCTTATGAAACGCTGGTTGCCTCCTTCGATGTGGACTTCGAGCTGGGCCGGTATCCGATGGCCAAGACCGAACTCAACGGCATCCGGTCGACGAATGATTTTAGCTACTATTTTCGCAGATCGAAGATGGATCACCTGGATGGAGAACTGGACAGCAGCATCCATGACATGGTCAGGGCTGCAGGGCTTACAGCCGGCAACGACTATCTGAAAGGCGTGGCGCTCGCCAACGCGGGAGACCTCTATCTTCATGCCGGTGATCTGTCCGGCGCGGGAAATGCGTATCTCGAATGCATTCGAATGAATAATGCCGATTTTCACAGCTGGATGGGGCTTGGCTGGATTGCCCTCTCGCATGATGGCAACCCGATCCTGGCTGAAAAGATATTCCGGTGGGTGCAATCGAAGATGGGACTACCCGATCCATTGTTCCGGTTGGCGCAGACGGCAGCCGTCCGGCGTGACTCGACATTTGAACGGGATGCAGCCCGGGCATTCGTCCGGCAGGCAGAGGAACCTGTTTATGGCCGGATGTATAATAAGTACCTGATCCAGCTGTATACCGGTATTCTGCAGGAGCCCGGCCGGGCCGAATGGCTTGCGCGGGACGAGTTGAACAACAGGGCTACTCCCCAGACCTATGCCTGGTATGCCTGGGCCCTCCTGGCCAACCACAAAAAAGACCAGGCATATGCCGTGTATCGGGAACATGTCTCAGGACAACCGTTGGAAGCATTGGAATTGTATTGGATGGGCAGGCTGATGGAATCATTGAACAAGAACTACAATGCGCGGGAATTCTATCGGGCCGCGGCAGGAACCCGTTATGATCTCGATCCGGCCGATGCGGGATACGTGCTGGCCCGGCTAGAAGATTAGCCGTTGGATCGTCCACCAGCCGGCTACCGCGGCGATTACCGCGGACAACGGAATGACGATCCGGGAGCGGTAATACGGTTTCGTCCCAAACCCTTTCCCCAGTAAAAAGAAAGCGGTGAGAATAATGGTGAGCTGCCCCAGCTCGACTCCCAGGTTGAAAAGCACCAGCGATAACAGGTATGACTGTTGCGGCAGCCCCAATTGTCCCAACGCCCCGGCGAAACCCATCCCGTGAACGAGACCGAATAAAAAAACAATGCCGATGCGGGAGGGTTTTAATTTGGGCGAGAAAATGTTTTCCAGCGCCACATATACGATAGACACGGCGATCAGGGGTTCGATAATATGGGCAGGAGGTGTGATCACGTGATAGAGGGCCAGACCCAGGGTCACGGAATGGGCGATGGTGAAGGCCGTTGCCTGCCATAACACCGGCTTCAGCCGGGGATTCAGCAGGAAAAGACTAAGTACGAAGAGGATATGGTCCAGACCGAGGGGGATGATATGGGTGTAGCCGAGCTTCAGGTATAGAAGGGCTGCGCGGGCTGCAGACATCTTTTCGAGCTCGCCCACAATGACATGCGCAAAAATGAGTCCCTGCATAATGGAATGTTTAAAAAAAGATTGAAAATTTCAATTTCGCGAAGAAGGGAGTTCCGGGGGTATAGCTGACCTCGTCCACGGGTTGGGTCTCATATTTCAACCGTGAAGTATATTCGAATTGGGATTCGTTCCAGGAAGTGTTGAAGAGGTTCTCGATGGCGACGCCGATCTCATATTTTTTCCGGGTATAGTTGACGGCCAGGTCCGTGATAAAATAGCCCAGCGCGGTAAGGGTGTTGTCTTCGTTGGCGGGACGGTTATGCAGATAGCGATAGCTGATGCCGCCATTGAAGCCATCGGGAAAACGGAAATCGAGCGCCGCGGTGCTGGTTAAGGTAGGCGCCAGCGGCAGGTAGTCCTTGCCCTTCGGTTCGCCTAGCCCGCGGGGACGGGCCACGTTGACATCCAGGTTGGCGAACAGCCAGTGGGTCAACTGGTAACGCGCCGAGAGATCGATGCCTTTTCTTTCGGTGCGACCGCCCGGAGAGACGGCCTGATCGCCAAGATCGGCACCGTAGGTGAATTCCTGCTGGAGGTAGAGATACCACAGCGCAGCATTGATATATAGACCCGGCGCCGGCTTCCAGTTGATGCCCAGATCCGCGCCGTTGGCGGCGGGAAGCACCTGGTAACCCTGATTGGCGATGACGATACGGGCGTCGTTGGAATGAAAACCTTTTCCCAACCGCAAATACAGCTGTGTATTTTCATTGGCAGTGTACTGGATATTGATCTTGGGGCTGATGATAGCCTTCCCCGTCCGGGGGCTGACGTTGTTGTAAATGGCGGCACTGGTGTCGGAGGCCGGCGCCCGGTTGCCATAATAGAAATGTAAATAGTCTGCCCGAATGCCGGCATTGAAGAGCCAGTGGCCCGTCTGCAGGGTCTCGTCGAGGTGGCCAAAGACAGCCGTCTCGCGGATATCGCCCAATTGGACATAGCCCAGGATGGCGTTGCCTTTCTGTGTATGCGCTAAAAAGGACGGACTCACCTGGTCGCAGCGGAGACCCCAACCCGCGACGGAGCTCAGGGTAGCCTGGTCGAACCAGGACTTATGGGTCAGTGTGCCGTTGTAGCCATAGAGATTGCGTTGTTCATGCTGCCGGAATTCGTCGCCCGTCGTTGGATAAAAATAGTAGAAGGTGAAATTGGAGATGAGGTTAAAGAAATAATGGGAATAATAAGCCTCATTGACGAGCGTGAACCGGTCATTGAGCCGGGACAGCAGTTTCACGATGGCATTGGTGCGAGTGGTCGTTCCACCCTGGGCGCTATCGATGGCTCCGAAGCGATCTTTAACATAACCCTCCGCCACCGCGCGATTGGGGATCTCGCCGGACGCGCGCCATTGCGAGCTCAGTGTCGACAGCGAAATCGTCAAATCATTTGAGCGACGCCAGGTCGTGCTGAATTTCCCGAAGAGATTGCCGCGGTTAAAATGTTCGGGATATTCGAAAGGCCCGTCGGAATAGAGTCCTTCGGCGGCAATATAGGCGTTGGTTCCTTTGGCGCGGCTAGATGCGGGAAGGAGGTTCAACAGGGTCACTACCCTCCCCGAATGAAATTGACCGCCTTCGACCTTGATGAGATTGTATGCCGGAGCGTTTACCGTATGGTAATCGACATAGCCCGCGGTGGTGAAATCTCCTTTTTCCGTATAATAGGGTCCTTTCCCGAAGTCGTAGCTGCTGATGGTCTCGGGAATGAGGAAATGCAGATCGGCATAGCCCTGGCCGTGTGCCTGCGAGACCATATTGACCGGCATGCCATCGACGGAGACATTGACATCCGTGCCATGGTCGGCGTCGAAACCACGGAGAAAGATCTGTTCGGCCTTGCCGCCGCCCTGGTGCTGTGCGATGAAGAGACCGGGCACGAGACGAAGGAGGTCCTGCGCAGACCGGGCCGGATGGGTATCGAGATCTATCTGGCTCAGGATATGATAGGTATGAATGCCATTGTTGGCGCTGATCATGACCGAAGGCATGTTCACCCAGGAGGAGTCCTTTTCCACCGGTTGCGCGAGGGCGTCGCCGTTCAGTAAGAAAACGATCCAGCCAATGACTATCTTTCTCATCTTTTGTATATAAGGGCCCCGCCCTGCGGGCGGGGCCCCGTGATCACTGCGCGACTCAGTGCGGCTGTGCAAGGTACGGGAAATCGGATAGGAAGGGGACGTCGTTGCCATTGACATGGTCGCTGGTGAGACCCGGGTTGGCCGCTCCATTGGGACCGCCGAACACGAGCGTCAGTTCCACGTCGATCACATCATCGCCCAACGCTCTTCCGGTGAGCACATTGGTGCCGTCATAGAACGTCGTTTTGCCCGTGGTGGAGACGTTGAGCACATCGGTGGATACCACGCCGATGAACTGGTCGGCCGTGAGCCCCAGGAGATTGGTCGTATACCCGGGATTCAACGCCAGCATATTCGTCTTCATTTCCGAGCCAAACGTGGCAGCCATATGGACCGGCGCCGTCTCGTTGAATTTGTCTTTATCGGCCGCGCTGATAAAGACCGTATTGATGGCCGGCCTTGCCGCCTGGTCGGCCTGATCGAACCATGGAGAAGGGGGTATGGGGGTATGTTTTCGGCAGGCGGTAAAACCAGCGATCGCCATCAGACTGAAGAATAGTAGTTGTTTCATTTTTAGTTTCGTTTGATTTTTTGTCAATTGATTCGGGTCAATCCATATTCCCTCCGGTTCCTTCTTCGGTGCTGGTGGTCAGCCAGACGCTTATCTTCCCTTTTTCCGCATGGAGCAGGGATTTAGGCACCTCGACGACGATGCTCAGCACATTGGTGCCCGCGAAGGTATCCGTTCCGGGATTGTTGAAGCCGGTGGCCGTCCCGCCGATGATCTTATGAAACTGGTCGAGATCGAAAAAGAACGGATCGTCGCGCGGACCGGCAAAAAACCGGATGCCATAGGAACCCGTCGTCACGATGGGAGAATGGGCCCCATAAGGTGTTACGGCTACCGATCCCAGGAAATCCCCTTCTTCGATTTTGGTCCGGGTGCCGGTGGCGGACGGCCTGCCGAGACCGAAAAAATTCACCTGGCCGTCTTTATAGATAGCCTGGATGACGAGGTCTTCGACATTGTCGCCGTTGTTGTCGATCTTGAACTGGATGAGGGTTTCCGGATTGAAGGCGGCCGTTCCTGTGGCGGCTGGCGCCAGGAGGCCCTGAGAATTCCCGACAAAGACGAGATTGTTGGTATTCTTCCCCTCGAAAACATAGAGATCGGTGATATCCGTGGGCTGACCTTTGACAGCCGGCGCATCGATATGGTCCGAGGCAAAAACGATACCTCCCGTAATGAGGGCCGCGCATGAGATGGCTATAACGAAATTTCTTCGTTTCATTGTAATGGCTGATTTAAAATGAATAATAGTAAGACCGGGTAGTGCGGGTAGGACAGGAATATTCCGTCCTACTACTTACGGGAAGTTGGATAGAGCAGATTTGGAAAAAAAAGAATTTACATCGCGCCCAGCTGTTTCAGGTATTTTTCGGAATTCGCGCGTGTGCCGGCGGGCGGATTCAGGCTCAATGATTTTTTGAAATTGACGACAGCGTTCTTCTTGTCGCCTTTGAGTGCATAGGCCTCCCCGAGACTGTCGAAAACATTGGCGCTCTGCGGGTGGCGTTGCGTATTGAGCACGAAGACCTCGATCGCCTTGTCCTGCTGGTTTTGGGCGAGCAGCTGATACCCATAATTGTTGAGTTCGTTCTCGGTCGCGACATTGACGGCAGTTTTCATGACATTGTCGGCCTCGGCGTCCTTCCCGGTAGCCTTGAGCAGACCCGCCTTGACACTGAGATCGGTAAAATTCGAATTGATGGCGATGGCCTGGTCCACCCAGACGAGGGCCTGATCGTAATTGACCTTGTTCTGCAGGGCATAGTTGGCGGCGCTGGAAAACCCGGTCCAGTTGAAGCCTGTGGGTCCCTTCAGCTCTTGCGCGGCATTGGCCATGACAATGTCGTCGACGGCCAGTTCGATCTTGACGGGGAACTGCATCTTTTCCCAGTTGAGCACCAGTTCGGCGGAGTTCTTCGTGATATCCTGGAATTCGTAAGTGAGCAGTTCGGTATTCGGTATGGTGCGCAGCGAAATATTGGCGCGCATCTCATCATGCTGCGGATCGTAGAAGAAGCTGCCCCAGGACCGATAGTCCCTGGAAAGGACCACCTCGCCCGTATTGTCTTTATTGATGACGAAAAAAAGACCGTAATCTCCCGCGGGAACCGCATGACCTTGTACCGTAGCCGCATGTGATAAATGCAACACGGTGTTCTCGTTGGCGCCGGCACGCCAGGGCGCGTCATTGCCCAATCCAAAACCCTGTTTGTTCCATCCATAAGGTACGAGGGCGCCCCATACGGGTCTGCCTTTGACCGATGGTCTCGAATAGCTGACGGTAACGGTGGAGATGCCGATCGTTTGCGAAACGGTGGCTGCAGGGCTTGGAACCCTGGGCGTGGTGATATTCTGACTCCGGGATGTTAACGCGACAAAGGCCAGGCAGAAGAGGACAGCATACCTGTTGACAGTGAGTTTTGGCATAACCTTGTTTTTTGGTGAAGACATACAGCTTAGCCACCTTAAGTTACGAATTGACCAATCCTGGCGCGCGCTAATCTACTCAAACGGTAATCCGGCTGCCTGAAAGGCGGCTGCGGGCGCGGCAAGCAGGGAAAATAAGTACTTTCGCATCAACATCCATTCTATGCCCAACAAACTGCTATTGCTGCTGCTCATTTGCTGTAATTGTTCCGGCTCCCGGTCGCAGGTGGTCTATGGAGACAACAAGGCGGCCGGTCATTATCTTGCCACCAGGGGCATCCGGCTTTATTATGAGACCTACGGACAAGGGACCCCGCTCCTGATGCTGCATATCAACGGGGGGTCGATCAATATCTTTTCTAATCAGATCCCTTATTTTTCAAAGCATTACCGGGTCATTGCGGTTGATAGCCGGGCGCATGGCAAGACAGTGGATGCCCGTGATTCGCTGACGTTCGAGATGATGGCGGACGATTTCAACGCGCTGCTGGATAGTCTCCATTTGGATAGCTGTTATGTGGTGGGGTGGAGCGATGGAGGGATCAGTGGTCTCCTGCTGGCCCTGCGGCATCCCGAAAAAGTAAAAAAGCTCGTGGTGTCGGGGCCTAATCTTTGGCCGGATACGACCGGCCTGGACCCCTTCATCTTTCATTGGCTGGAAGCCATGGTCGACAGCATGCGCCGTCTGCCTCCTACCCCGCGTACGCGGAATGACCTGAAGATTGTCGAACTGGATCTCAAAGAGCCTCATATGACCCTGGAGCAGCTGCACGCCATCCGATGTCCGACGCTCGTGATGGGCGGCGATCACGATGCCATCCCCTCCTATCATCTCTGGCAGATATCCCGCAACATCCCGAAATCCTATTTATGGCTGGTGCCGGGTTCGGGGCATTTTGTGGCCGTTTATAAAAAGGACTATTTCAATACCGTCGTGAGCGACTTTCTCCAGACACCCTATATAAAGATCGAAGGGATGGGTATGCTTCACTAGGCGAGCGCAGGTTGACGCGTCCGGATCGGGTAAATGCAGGCGATCACAAAAGCGACGCCGCTGTCTCCCAGGGATTCGAAAACGCTGCTTAGCTCGTTGCCTTTATCCGTCACGGGGGCTACCACCGCCCGGGGGATATGGAGGATGAGGAACCAGATAAATATGGCAATCCCCAACAGCATGGCAATCGATTGCAGCTTGATCCGAAAAATGATGCCGACACCCGCGCCGATGAGGATGACGGCCGCGAAATAGGTCCAGAACAAATGGCCTGGTATCCAGTCGGGGACCAGCACTTTTACATATTCGGCAAATAAAAAGTGTTCGGTACCGAAGACGATGAGCATGATCGAAAAAAAGAGGGGCCCCATGGGGATCAGGTCTTCCAATGGCTTGGGGATGCCGGCCATCTTCGGGGTCCTGTCCTCTCCCGGGGGAAAGGAAGCCGCCATGATCAGAGCGCCGCCCGAGAAGGACAACTCCTTGAGGCCATTGTTCCATACTCCGATGGTTCCGGCGTTGGGGTCATAAAGCAGATGGTAAGGAATATGGCAAAAGAGAACCAGGGCCAGGAAAAGCCAGCCTAATAACACCATGGCGGTTCGGGCCATTTTCCCCGTCACGAGGAGGATGGCGGCCACGATCAGCACGATGCTCAGCAGATAGACCAGGACAATTTGCCCGGACATCGGTGAAGGCCAGGATGGAACCAATACGGGTCGAAACCCGCCATCATAAAATTGCTGTCCCGCCAAACCTACCAGCATAATGGCGAAGAACCATCGTCCGGCTTTAATCAAATTTTCCATTGGGCAATGTGTTGATGGGTCCTAAAATAAAGTTTTCAGCCGTGATACCCCGGTTCAACTTGGAACAATTTGGTACAAGAGCGATCTTCGAAAAAGAAAAATTACTATATGTTGCAAAATCGGGTCGATCCCCGGGGGAGGATCATTAAGACCAGCGCCAGAGGCGCCTGGATGGGAAATCGCGGGTTGCTGCATGACGATCGCCGGGAGATCGTTCGTCCATTCCGCCTGAAAGCCTGGATCACCTGCCTGCTCGAATTCAAGGGATGGAAAAGGGAGGTCATGAAGCCGAATCGTTATACCGAGCTGTTCTTCCTGGATGAGGCTACATCGTTTGCGGCTGGACATCGCCCCTGCGCGGAATGCAGAAGAATGGATTTCAACCGGTGGAAGATGGCCTGGCTGGCGGGAAATCCCTCGTATGGATTCAATGCACGAACGTCTATCCGGGAGATCGATGCGATCCTTCACGTGGAAAGGCTTGTCCGGGATGGATCGTTTACGTCTCCTATCGGCGAGCTTCCCGATGGATGTTTTGTGGAGTGTAGGGGGGTGCCGTGCCTGGTCGCCCGCGGATCGATCTTTCCATGGACGCCATTCGGATACGAGAAGGGGATCGAAGTGGATGAAAGGGAGGTCGCGCCTGTCCTTACGCCTGGGTCGCTCGTCAGGAGCTTCCGGGCAGGGTATATCCCGCAGATGAGCGTGGGTTGAGCGCGCGACATCCTCATGACGACATATCGAACCAGATTGTGCCATGCCGGATGCCATTGCCAGCATAAGAGCGACATGGAGGAGTGCTTTTTTCATTTGAATGGTTAGCACCCAAGGTTGGGACTTTTTTCGCAACCGCCGTTACCCGAAAGGGTAGTTTAGGGAGTTTTTGGTGCGGGGTTGAGCGTTTGAATCGCATTACCGAGCGCCTCGTCCGAATCAAAATACTTCGCTTTGAGGGTGGCGAGCCGGGCGGGGTCGCCCAGGGCCTTGCCAAGCGTCGCCTCGAGGAAACCATAGTCCGTCCTGTCCGCCGGCATCGTCAGCAACTGATGCATCCACTCCCAGGTGGCCTTCTCCCCGATCTCTTTTTGGATGGCGAGATAGACCAGCGGAGCGAAATAGTAGACGTACAGTTCACGGTCATGGAATCCCTGGGATGACGTGAGCCTGGCGAAGGGCAGCGGCTTGAAGTCTTTCATGGCTTTGATCTTGCGGGCGATGGCTTTTTGATAGCCGCTGTCGGTCCGAATGCTGTGAAGCACATTTAGGGCGAGGAATTCGGCCAGCCCTTCGTTGAGGACCGGTTCGAACCATGTGGTGAAGCGCCGAAGCGTTCCGAAATAATAATGGCCCAGCTCGTGGGACACGGTTTGAACAAGCCAGTCGTTCTCGCGCGGATCGGCATAGCTGTTCAACGCATATTTGCCGAAGCCGACATTGATAATGCTGGGGAAAGCTATGAATGCCCAGGCGTGGTTGGGCGCTGTCGGGTTTGCCTGGACATAGGTGACTGTGTCGGTAATCGGTACCTTCATCCGGGATTCGTAAAAATGCTTGATATCCTCTGTCGTCTTGGTGAAACTCCGGAGGTGGGTCTGATCCAGATCGGCATTGAGAAAATTGCTCCCCCCGGAATTCACTACCATAATATCACCGGCATAGATGAACAACTCGCGCGGGACATCACTATGCAAGCGGGCATGCGGGCCAGAAACCGGCGTCGTACCGTTGATATAGATGACCTTGCAATCCGGACAATCCACTTCCAGGTCGTATTTCAAATGGTCGTACCGCTGTTTGGTCTTTATATTGTAAAGCACGGGATACCAGCAACTCTGCAGACCGTCGGCGCGAAAGGTAGTGCCGTTAAAGGCGATATTTCCCCTCCAGTCATCGACAGAAACTTCCCCTGACAACGCCGTGTCCGTAATCACGGGATATTTCCCTGTATAACGGAAACGGATGGCTTGAGGCAGGAACTTTCCCCCCTGTTTGGGGTCCGCGGGGAAGGAATACCCGTTGGTTTCGTCCGTAGCGGTAGAATCGGTGAGGGAACGGTCGTAGTAGATTTTGAAATCGGGCTGGACACTCCTGAAATAACGGATATTCATTCCGGAATTGAGCCGGATGAGGTAATCCCCGATATGCGGATAATTCTTCAGGGTGAGGTCGCAATCCAGGGTTCCCTGATGGATGGAAATAGTCACCTTGCCGGTAAGATAAGGGATGGAGTCCTGTGCGGTCACAGCGGTGGCGACCAGGACAGATAAGGCCAGCAGTGGCGCAGTTAGCTTTCTCATAAGGCCACGAACGACCCGGCTCACGAATTATTGCGGAGGATTTGTAAATTTAATGAAACACTAATGATATGAAACAAATACCGCTTTTCCTTGCCATCGCTGTTTTTATCCAATCCTGCGGGACTGCGCACCAGGCGACCGCGGACAGTCCTGTCCCTTCGGGTGGAGACACTACGATCGTTCAGTCGCTGTTCAATGACAAAGCGTCCAGCATTTCGGAGGACAACATTCAGCGGTTGCTGGACGGGAGCTATCAGTTGCCCGCGATGCTCCGGATTGCCGTCGTCCGGCTGGAAACACCGCAGCAACGGCGGTATTATTGGGGTGACGAGTATTTCCTGAAGGCCCAACAATCCTATCTCGATTCCTTCACCGTCAGGTTGAAAACGTCGCGTCGGGTCGCGTCGGTCCAGACCGTTCCTTCCATCATGATCGCCACGCCCACCTTTACGAATATCCGGGAAGCTGCGGTGCGGATGCAGTGTAATATGGTGTTGGTCTATTCGATCAACGGCGACCTGTATTCGCGGGTCAAACTTTTCAAAAATGATATGAAAGCGTTTGCCACGACGGAGTTGTTGCTGATGGACGTGAAGACGGGGTTGATCCCTTTCTCGACCACGGTGACGAAGGATGTGCTTACGACCAGGGCGAAGGAGGACATGGATTATTCGCAGACCAGGGACCGGGTATTGAATGAGGCGGCGTTAGCGACCATTAATGACATCGGGGGCAGGATCGTCGGATTCCTGGGGGAGTAGTGGGTTCAGCGAATCCCGCTTGCCACGACAAATTCTCCCGGCACTTCGTATCCTTCCCCCTTTTTATAAGCAGTCAGGGAAGCCAGGTAATCGGCATGCACCTGTTCTTTTATTGAATCGTTGAACTTGTGGTAAGCCAGCGCCACGGGTCCGCCATCGAAGGCGGCTCCCAGCGCCTCGCTTGCATCTTTGTAATACAGGGTACTCCGGATACGACGGGTTTCAATATTTGAAAAATCCGCCGCTTGGAAACTTCGCTCCAGCATTTCAGGATTGCCCAGGTTAAAGAACATCGGGCAGACTTCGGAACTGACATGCCGATCGACAATCTCGAAAATATCGGCCCATCCGCAATGCTGCCGTTGTCCCCACACCGCTGCAACCACCCTTCCCCCCGGTCGCACCACCCGGTACATTTCCCTGAGTGCAGTGAGTGGCGCAGGCATATACATCAACCCGAGTGCACAGAGGGCAACATCGAAAGATCCGTCCTCCAGGTTAAGCGCTTCGGCATCCATTCGTTCGAACCGCGTCCTGGTCTCTCCCTTTTGCGAGGCCATGTCCGAAGCCAGCTCCACCATCTTTTCCGAAATATCGGTACCCAGCAATCTTCCATCTCCTATTTGTTCCAGCGCCCTGAAACTAACCAGGCCTGTACCACAGGCCAGGTCTAAGACAGACTCTCCCGGCCGGAGGCCGGCCATTTCGAGCAGCAGGTCCTGGGCGGGTCTCAGTTGTTGTTGCCAGAATGTTTCGTAATAAGGAGAGGCTTTATCCCAGCCATAGCGTTGCACCCTCCTTTGCAGGGCTGGTTCCATTCAATATTGTTGGTGAGCGATTATTTTTACTTCGCGGTGACAGCGTTGCGCGCGGGTGAATACATCCAGGTATGGGCTGTGTTGGTCCGCTTCATCCAGCATTTGCATGATCTGTTTTTCAGGAGCGTCGCTGTCGATGGTGACGATATAGCGGATATCCAGGTAGCCGGGCGGAACTCCGGCGACAGTACCGAATAAGGCGCCATCGTCATAGTCTGCCTGCACCTCTACCTCGAGTCTCGAAATCGGAATATTCATGGTGGCCGCCCTCATCATGTAGCCGATAGCCAGACAGCTCCCCAATGCCGCCCGTCCAAAAACGCCCGGAGTAGGGCCTACGGCATTGCCCCCGGCTTGTTCGGGCATGTCGGCGATAAAGGTCCAATTCCCTTCCCTGATCTCACAGGTCAGCCCATCCCTGATCGTTGCCTTTGAAATGCCGGTGCCGTGGCCAAAGGCCGGCCGTTGTGCAAGTGCAGTCGCGACCCGGTGAAAAGCGGATCTTATCTTCTCATCTGCAGCCATAATGGAATGTTTAGAGAAAGATACGCCAATTTCCCTGATTTTTCTCCGCTGTTCAATGGTGATGTGCGCTACCCGATCCGGTCTTATAGTACGCCGAGTACGCAAAGTAGGCCCTGTACGCGGCGAGCCGATCCATCAGGGATTTGCCTTCCGCAACGATAATGGCCGCCTCTTTATCGTTTGCCGGTACGATCACGTATCCGAACGGCCCCTTTCCGTCTCCGAGGATCGAATTGGCGGGATTGGTCACCGTCAGTCCATCCGTACCCGGTTTGTAACGGGTATTCTCAGTGGTCATATAGGGGGCATAAAGCATATAGTGGGGCATGCTGACCGTAATGGGGACTTTGACATCCGGGTTCCCGGGATACACACGCATCACGGGGGCCAGCATATAGGAAATCCCGGGTTTGGCCGGCGCCTTATATACCCCGGTGAGTATCCTATGTTTGATCGTATCCTTGATCTGTTCGGCGTTGTATTTTCCCGACGCCCTCATCGCCGCCACGGCCATGTACACGGGAAAGATGGCCCGCGCTCCTTCGGCGTCATAGCTAATGGGCGTACACACATCGTCCCTGAATTCGGCCCATTCCCATTCCGTCCTCGAAATGAAGCAGATATATCCATTGGATCCCTTGTGGCCTACATAATAACCTTTTTGGGGGTCCAACAAATACACGGTGGCGTTATTGCGCAAATGCGGAGGCAGCGCGCTTAGCGCATAGTCGGTCTCCAGATCGACAGGCATTTTTTCCAGTCGCTGCGCACCGGCGGATTGAGCAACACCTTGTAGGGACATCGATACAATGAGAATGAATAGGTTATAAAAACCGGCCGTCCTGGTTTTGGTGGTCATTTTTTGGGTTTTAATAAAGAGACACATTTTTGGGGGGAAACTGGACAGGAGCAGGCGGATTTTTTTTCTATGAACCGCTTCACCCGAATCCGGCTCTCATGCAATAATGCTACTCCGATCGAAGGCTGGTTATAGGGTTGGCGACAGCCGCCTTTATCGCCTGGTAGCTGATGGTCAGCAGGGCGATACCCAGGGCGATGATTCCGGCCAGGCCGAAAATCCACCAGCTGAGCCTAACACGGTAGGCAAAGTCCTGCAGCCAGCGGTGCATGGCCCACCAGGCGACCGGGAAGGCGACGATGGCGGCCGCGAAGATGAGGACCAGGAGATCTTTTGACAGGATCAGGACGATATTCCCCGGCATCGCTCCCAATACTTTGCGGATGCTGATCTCTTTTGTTCGTTGCCGAACGGCATAGGTGGACAGTCCCAATAACCCCACACAGGCGATACCGATGGCCAAAAGGGAAAAGATCGTGAAAAGCTTTTGCTCGGTTTGTTCGGATGCATATTGCGCTGCCACGACCTGGTCGAGGAAGTTAAGCCGGAGCTCATGCTTTTGATCGAATCGGGCCCACGTGGCCCTGATGGCGGCTATTGCCGTCTTGAAACGATCGCTTTGTATCCGGACGGCCGCGGAGCCCCAGCCGAATTTATTGGCATTGATGATGATCAAGGGCGCTATCTTCTTATGCAAGGACTGAAAATGATAATCTTTTATTACTCCGATGACAGTGAAGACATTCCGGCTTTTGCCATCGGCGGGATTCAGGAACGGTTCTTTGCAGATGAGCCGTTGCCCAACCGGGTTGGTGAGTCCAAAGTCTTTAACGGCGCTTTCGTTCAACACCACGGCCAGAGAATCGGTGGTCATTTCCCTGGAGAAGAACCGCCCCTGGGCCAGTTGCAGTCCGAGCACCGACAAATACTGCTCGCTCGCCTGGAACATCCTTTGTGTCCGGGATTGGTTGTTATCAAAGGTCACCCAGGTGGCGCCTCCGCCGGAATTGTCGTATCCGGGCAGATCGCTGCATTCGGCTACTTCCTCTACTCCGGCAATACGGCCGAGCTCATCGATGAAGGCCATGGTTTGGTTCCCGCTTTTAGCATTCCGCAATTGCCAGAGTCTGTCGAGGGTAATGACATGGTCTTTACTGAAACCAAGACGGTCGCCGAGCATATATTGCATCTGTCTGTTGACGACGAGCGTACAGATGATCAGGATCACCGATATGGCAAATTGAAAAACGACCAGGCCGTTCCGCAGCGCCGTGCCTTTGCTGCTGGACCGAAATCTGCCTTTGAGCACCTGCATCGGATCGAAGGAAGACAATACAAAGGCAGGGTAGAGGCCGGAGGTTACGCCGACCAGTAAGGAAAAAAGGAGTATACAAAGCAAATGGAGCGGCTGAAAAAAATACCGGAAATCAAGGTCCTTTCCAGCGACTTTGTTGAGCAAGGGGGTGAATAGGAAAGCGAGCAATAAGGCGACGAGGACGCTTACAGTACTAAAAACCAGCGATTCGGACAGGAATTGTCTGACGAGCTCGATCTTACGGGAGCCAAAGGTCTTTCGGATGCCGACCTCT
>Ga0206921_10071_pt1 | contig 29819 bp, 25 predicted proteins | sample Alteio_BWOrgHeat_66_FD_152930 | JGI IMG/M metagenome (GOLD analysis project Ga0206921, IMG submission 152930) | Enriched cells from forest soil in Barre Woods Harvard Forest LTER site, Petersham, Massachusetts, United States -... | ecosystem: Environmental > Terrestrial > Soil > Temperate forest >...
CCCCAGTCGTAGTCCCTGTGCAGCCGGGACAACAGATCGGCCACCGTGGAGTCTCCAAAACGGTTGCGCATCAGCAGCAAGGCCGAATATCGGGAGAGGCCATCGGAAAGGATGGGGGAGCCGACCGTGTTGTTGGGGGCGACCTGTTGTTCCCACCATTGATGGGCCAGCAGGTAGGCTGTGTTGTAGTAGGCATAGTCCAGTTGCCGGGATTCGTGGAAGCCTGCATTCCAACCGGTGCCGGGTTCGGAAAAGGCGAGCATCCCCGGGAGCGACATGCTGTAAGGGCCGTAATTCGGCGTTTCCACCAGGTAGAGGTAATCGTAGGGATAAGGGCCGAAAGTGCGGGAATAAAAATGCAAGCCGTCCTTCAATGCGGCCATAAAATGCGAAAGGTTGAGGCCGTTGGTGCGATGATAAAAAATGGTGATATCGACCTTCCTATCCGGCCCGAGCTGGACCGTGTCTTTCACCATCGAGTAGCGGGCGCTGGCAACGACGAAGGGCATATAGACGCCCGGAGGGGTCTGAACGTAATGAAAGAAATGACGGCCGCCCTCGCTCCATTCCTTTTCCAGGCGGCCCGGTGCGACGGCCCACTGATCGGCCGCGGTACTCACGGTGATGTCCAACGGAATCAGGCCCCCGCTAAAGTCATGGTTACGGGTCCAGCGGCCGATGGAGTCTTGCTGCGGGATATCGTGGGGCTTTTTTTCGGGCAGGCTGTGTTCCTTTCGTATATCGTTTCGTCTCAATTCATCTCCCTCATCGTAACCTAACCCGGGAAGGTTTCCGTTGGTCACCATGCCGTTATGCAACATGTTTCCGCCGTAGAAACCATTCTGAAATCCGTGAAAACCGATTTCGGATCGGATCTCCACCCGGGCGCTGTCCCCCGGGTGCAGCGGGCTGGGGAGACGATAGAGACGATAGTCCGAGGCTTGCAGGCGTGAGCGGAACAGATTGAATTTTCCATTTTGGAAATACAGCGGACAGGTAAATGGAACCGGATTTCCCTGGTAGCGCAACGAATACTCGAGCCGGTCGCCGTCCAGGAGCAGGCTATCGATGGGGCGTCCGGACTTATTGATGATACTTACCTCTGCCGTTGTCGATTCCCGCTGTTTGTCGGGATAGAGATCGATGTGCAGCCGCATACCGGTGACGATGGGGAGTGGCAGGGCGTCATATTTCTTCAATCCTTTTTCCGCCAGCGCCGCCCGTTCGGCTCTTTCCCAAGGGGTGAGGTATTCATTTTCATAGCTGACATTGTAGTAGATGAACCCGCCGATCGCCAGAAAAACGAGCAGCAGAAAGAAGAAACCTACGCGGGTGGGGCCGTGAAACCGTTGCCGTGCCAGGACTGTCTTTTCGCGCGGCGAGGTACGCGTGCCGCGGGCATAGAACAATGAGGCCAGGACGACCATCAGCATGCCGGCCACCGACCAGTAGAACTGGTACCACAAAATCGGGCGGACGAGGTGGCCGATGCCATCCATATCCGAAACCCAATAGGGAGGCACATAAGAGTAGAGTAAGAGATGGTAGTCGAAATAACCGAAGAAATCGGAAATATAGAGCAGCGTCCAGATTGAAATGGCGATGCCGTGCGCCGCGAATTTGTTGTTTACCGCGATATGGATGGCATAAGCGAGCAAAACCATCTCGGCCATCTTGGGCAGGATGGAAACAAATTGGGAGGAAGCGTATTGGGCCAGGTTGACATAGGGGTAACCCTTCAGTCCCTGGATGGTCAGGCCCAGGACTACCGGGAGCAATGATACAAAGACGGCGAAACAAAGCAGGCCAAGCACCTTGGAACTGTTGAATACCCAGGTGGGCGGCGGAAGGGTATCGTTGATGAAATTATACCGGGTGAGGCGTTCGCGATGGACGGTCTCGCCGGTATAGAATACGATCACCACGAAAAGGAAGAACAACAAATAATTGGTGAAGCCATGCATGAAAAAGCTGGTCCGCGGGTAGTCGGTAATGTTATATTCCTGTGGGGCGCGCCAGAAGATGAAGCTGATGAAGATGAGCCCGCCGGTCAGGATGATCCAGAGATATCCGTCACGTATGAAGTTGAGCAGTTCGATCCGTGTAAGGTTAAGCAGGGTCTTTCGGTAATAGTTGCCACGGAGATGGATATGTGGTGCCGGCCGGTCGGTAGTATCGGGGGTAAAGCGGGGTGGGGCACCTCCAGGGGTCCTTGTCTGGCGGCCGCCGAAAAAACGTTCGAAATTGAAACGAAGCCAGGTGAGCAGAAGGCCGATGCTGCCAACCGACAGCCAGAGCAGCCGGTTCTGCAAGAGCAAACCGGTAAGGGCCACGGTATGTCTGTTGAGCCGTTCGGGCGAGAAACCCCCGGTCTCCGACCGCAGGCCATTGATGTTGAAGGGGTCGGAGAGATAGATCACCCGGACATCCTGGATATTGTGCAGGAAGAAATTGCCGATGATATACCCGAGGAAAAGGAACATGCCGCTGCTGTAGATGACCTTTACATTGCGAAAGACGGCCACCAGGCCGAAGAAGAGCGAGGAAGTGAAAAAGAGATTGGGCAGCATCAGCGTCAGGTAAGGTTGCCAGTAGAACCATTGCGGAGAGGCTTCGTACCGGTCTGCCGACTGCCATCCGAAGACGGGCCCCAACCGGCTACCGAGCATGGCGCCGATGGGCACTGCGGCTCCGATAAGCGCGACGCATGAGAACGAGCCGAGGTAACGTCCCCAGAAATAGCCGGCTTTTGTGATCGGGTAGGAGAGGTAATATTCTTTGGTATCGTGTTCGAGATCGCGGTAGAGCGGCGTCCCCATGAAAGTGGCGCTCACCAGCATGAGGAAAAGCGACATGGTGGCCTGGAAATTGGCCAGGACGGCGGGTGAATTGAGAAATTCCTTTTCCGCTGCGGGCAGATCGCCATTGGCAAAGCCCCAGGCCGTCAGGAGGAGGACGGTAAAGAAATAAATATAGAAGGCCGGACGGCGGGACCGGTATTGGAGTTCGAATCGGAATATCTGGCGAAACATAGAAAATGGTTTAAGAACAGTGAAAGGATCAGAGGGTATTGACGTCCATTTTTGTAGCGATATGGGTGAAATAGACGTCTTCGAGATTGGGTATCGAGGGCTCGAACTCATTGCCGGGATGCCGATCTGCCGCGATACGGATATACAGCTGACCGGCCTTTAGCTGGGTGCTGATGATCGGGTAATCGGCCCGGTAGCGTTGAATGGCGTCGAGGGGAATGCGTTTGCTGAACACCTTTCCTTCGAGTGCTGCGACGGCGGTGTCGGGCTCACCGCTGTACAGCACTTCTCCCAGGCAAATGATGGCAAACCGGGAACAAAGCGTGCTGACGTCTTCCACAATATGTGTCGAGAGGATCACGATGGTTTGTTCGCCGAGATGGCTGAGGAGGTTGTAAAAGCGGTTGCGTTCGGCCGGGTCGAGACCGGCCGTCGGCTCGTCCACGATGATGAGCCGGGGATTGCCGATCAGGGCCTGGGCGATGCCCCAGCGTTGTTTCATTCCGCCCGAATAGGTGCCGAGGCGTTTCTTTTTGTCTTTGTACAGATTGACCTTGTTGAGGAGTTCGTCGACCAGCTCTCTGCGTTCACCCGGTCGGTCGACGCCTTTTAGCCGGGCCACGTGATCGAGCATCTGTTCGGCGGAGATGCGGGGGTAGACGCCGAACTCCTGCGGAAGATAGCCTAACAGCCGGCGGACCCGGGATTTTTCTTTGAGCACGTCGATATCGTCGAGGGTGATGGCACCGCTGTCGGGTTCCTGCAGGGTAGCGATGGTGCGCATCAGGGAGGATTTCCCTGCGCCGTTGGGGCCCAGAAGGCCGAACATGCCGTTGCTGAGCGTGAGCGAAACGTTGTTCAGAGCGCAGACGCCGTTGGGGTAGGTCTTCGAGAGATGGTCGATGGTGAGCTGCATGGGAGATTCGTTTAGTGATGTATGTCGATAGTGGCTTTTTTCAGATTGTTGCCCGCGAGCTCGATATGCGAGCTGTCGGAGCCGTTGATCCATAGACGCCCGGTGGTGGACCAGCGGTCGTTGAGCGTTGAATTTCCGTCGAGATAGATGCCGCCCGCCCGGATGAAGGCCGAACGATTGAGCATCAGATAACTATTTTCCAGGTGAATGTTCAGGCTATCGAAGAAAGTTTTAGAGAGGGAGATGAGCGCACGCTCATCGTAATCCGCTACCTCAACGGTGGAATTGACGGCGGTGAGGCGGATGGCAGGAGCGCCGATGATCCTTTCAGAGCCCCATAGTACCAATTGTCCATCCAGCAGACGGATGTCCCTGAAACCCCGGCCATAGATATTCACCTGCGGCAGATGGTTGCTGTAGGAAGCGTCGACAAAAGGACGGTGGAGCGGTTCGGCAAAATCGCCCGTGATCAGCAGCGTGTCGCCGGACTCGCGGTATTGTGGCATAGATAAGCGTTCCTCAGGCCCCGACTGACCCGTCAGCCAGGGTTTATCGGCGGGATCTTTCTGCTTAGGCAGCTCGATATAGAACGAATCGGAAGGATACATATTCACCCAGACGGTACCGGTCAGGGAAAGAACGGCAGGCCGGCGCGGGTGGTATCGGACGAATCTTGTCTTTAGCAGTTGCCGCACGGTGAGGATATGACCATGTCGGAATTGAGCATAAAGGGCGAGATGGATACAGCAGGTGAGCACTGCCGCCCCAATGACCATCCCCACCAGGATCTTGTCGCTTTTCTTTCGTAGTCCCCTCATACTTGTTTTATTTGTTTTTTGAATTGCTGGTATTGCGGGTTCAACTCGGTCGGGTCCATGCCTAACAGGAAGAGATTGCGAAATACGCTCGGGAGATCTTTTTCGATGAATTGCGTCTTGCGATAGCGGGTGGCATGCGCCACTGCGTCGCCGGCTGTAAAAAGACCGATTCCCCTTTGGTTGACCAGGATGGACTCCTGTTGCAGGAATTCATAGGTACGCATCACGGTATTGGGGTTCACTTCCAGTTGCACTGCCAATTCCCGCACGGAAGGTATCCGCCCGCCGGGGAGCCATTCCTTCAGCAGGATCTTCTCGCACACGAAATCGGCGATCTGCAGGTAGATGGGTTGTGATTCTCTGAACTGCATTATACTTGCTTTTCTTTGAGACGATACCAGGTGACAATCCAGAGCAGGACCGGCGGCGCCCACTGTACAAGGAAGATAACGGCGTTTTCGGCAGCGTCCGGCAACGTAACCAGTCTGTCGGTGTTGCCGACCGCGTCGCGGGAAAACCAGCCTGTCCATCCATTGTACCATCCTGACGGCAGCAGCGGAAGGATCAATTGGACATGGATCGTCATGATGGCGAGCAATCCTATCGCCAGGACGACCACCGTCTTGATGAAGGAGTAGCGGGAAAAATAGACCGAGCCCAGGATGAAGGCCGACTGTACGCTGAAAAAGGCAAACAGGAACAGATGCATCTCTTTTTCGATACTGGGGCCATAATCACCTGTAAAGACATTGTAAACAGGGATCGCGAGAACGCGAATGCTGGTATTCGGATAGTTGCGGGGCGAAGACGAAATGAGCTGGTTAGCGACTCTGACCAATGCGATATCGACCGCGTAAAAAAGGATCGTGTAGGCGACGAAAAAGAGCACGATGCCGAATAGCAGCGCGCACAGCAGCTTTTCCAGCTGCGAGGCGGGGAGCGCGAGGAAAGTTATGCCGTCCGTTTTCGAACCAAGCTCTGCGAAAAGCGTGCTGGCATACAGACTACCGGTTATATAGAGCCCGACAAAATAGGTCATGTATTGGTAAATGACATTCATCGGCGTGGTCCGGTCCATCACAAGTATGAAGGAGAACCAGACGGTCAGCAGCCCCGCCGCGCCCAGCAGCGAAAGCCCGTAGCGTTTGCGGTTCTCGTCCCAGTGTTTGGAGACCAGCAGACACCAGCGTGACCAGCTAAAGACTTCAGATCTTGGTTTCATGGTCGAAAGATGGAGTTGATTGTTTTTGGATCGAGCGAAATGGCCTTGTACAACATCTCCAGGTCCGGGCGACTGTCTTCCCGATCCGTGTTGCGAAGGATCAGCGCATTTCCTTTGAGCGATGATTCGCGATACAGCGCGCGCGCCGCTTCCTCCGGGTCGAAAGAGAACTTGAAGAGCAGTTTCGAAGCGATGCTTTCCAAGTCCTGGTCGAAGATGATGCGTCCTTCATCGATGATCATGATCCGGTCGATCAGCTGTTCGAGGTCTTTGACCTGGTGCGTGCTGATCAGGATCGATCGGTTCTCATCGATCGCCCCCGCGATCACTTTGCGGAATTGGCTTTTACTAACAATGTCGAGCCCGTTCGTTGGCTCGTCCAGCAATAGCAGCGGGGCATTGGTGGCCAGGGCCCAACTAATAAGGACCTTTTTTTGCTGCCCATAGCTCATCTCGTTGAGCCTGGCGTCCGGCGGAACATCGAATTCCCCGATATATCGCTCGAATTGCCGCTTGTCGAACAAGGAATAAAATGGCGCCATGTGCTTTATCCACCGCTGCAAACCGATGGGTGGCAGCTGAAAATCCTCCGGGAGAAGAACTACTTTTTCGAGGAAGGGCGGTTGTCTTTTTTCCGGCGCGAAACCGAAGGCGTCGATGCTGCCCTGCTGTGGAAAAAGAAAGCCGCCGATATTTCGAAGCAGTGTAGACTTTCCCGTGCCGTTGCGGCCCAGCAGCCCATAGATAGTGCCGGGCTTCAGCTCCAGGCTAAGCCCGTTGAAGACCTTGCGGCGGCGATAAGCGAAGTGGAGGTTTTGTATCGTAACCATAACAGTGTACTAGTGAATTAGTACACTAAGATGCGATGAATTTTCGGGATGCGCAAATTTTTTTTAGACCTTTTTCATTAGAAGGACTCGATGGCGAGGCGGGCGAGGCGGGCGATGACGGCTTCGCGGGTGGATTCGTCGGCGCGTACGGGTTGGTGGACCCCTTCGCGGATGACGACGCCGGTATGGCCTTTGGCCGCGGCTGCGATGACGCGGATAGAATCGATCAGGTGGCCATTCTGCGCTTTCGGGATCAAAGGAAGGAGTAATAAAAGTGCTATGCTAGCTGAAATTGTCCGCATCGCGATAGGCTTTGATCAAGGCTTTTTCCCCTTCGGCGCCCGTTCCCGCCATGCCATGTTCCATGCCGAGGACGCCTTTGTAGCCTTTTTCATAAATATGTTTGAAGATGTTGCGATAGTTCATTTCGCCGGTGCCGGGTTCCTTTCGGCCGGGGTTATCGCCGATCTGGAAATAGGCGATATGCTCCCAGGCGCGGTCGATATTGGGGATGAGGTCTCCTTCATTGCGCTGCATGTGGTACATGTCGAACAGGTATTTGCAGGACGGGTTGTTCACCGCCTCGCAGATCATCACTGTCTGATCGGGGTGACGGAGGAACAGATCGGGTGTATCGCTCAGCGCTTCCAGGACCATCACCAGCCCATGCGGCTCGAGTATCTCGCAGGCCTTGCGCAGCGGGTGGATGACATGTGTCGTCTGGTAACCGAGCGCCAGTTTCCGGTCGTAGTTCCCCGGCACGACGGTGATCCATTTCCCGTTGCAACGCGCGGCAGTGTCGATGGCCTCGCGGCAGGCATGGAGGAATTTATCGAGCCAGACCGGATCGCCGGAGCACAGGGAGGTGCTGACCGGCCAATGATCGAAATTGAGCACGAAGACGCCCATCGTCATATCGAGTTGCCGGAGGGTGTCGCCGATGCGGGCCTGTTCATCGGCCGGGCGGTCCATCATTCCGTTGTCCTCGATAGCGCGGAAGCCCTGTCCGTGCGCGAAACGGATCTGGTCGGTGAAGGAGGGGCCGGCGAGATTCCGGAACATGCCGTCATGGATGCCATAGTTGAGGTGAAAGGGGGCGCCGCCGGAAAGGCTGGTAAGGATGTTGCGTGCAACCGCCGGCGGATGAGCCAGTGCGGCTCCCGCCAAAATGGATCTGGATAGAAATTCTTTTCGTTGCATGGCTATAAATGTAGGAAATAATTTCCCTATATTCATGGCACTATGACGCAGACGACCCCTTCACAACGACTCTATTCATTGGATGCCCTGCGGGGATTCGACATGTTCTGGATCATGGGAGGAGAAGAGATCTTCCATAGCCTGGCCAAGATAACCGGCAGCCCGTTCTGGAAGACATTGTCCGACCAGTTCGAGCATCCCGCCTGGAACGGGTTTCATTTTTATGATCTGATCTTTCCGCTCTTCCTGTTCATTGCGGGGGTGGCTACGCCGTATTCGGTGGGTCGCGCGCGGGAGAAAGGGGAGTCGCGACAAAAATTGCTGCTCCGCGTCATCCGCCGGGGCCTGATCCTCGTGCTCCTCGGCATCATCTATAACAACGGGCTGAAGCTTCATCCCCTGTCTGAAATACGATTCGGCAGCGTGCTGGGAAGGATCGGTCTCGCCTATATGTTCGCCAACATCATTTACCTGTATACCAAACAACGGGGCCAGATCATCTGGTTTGCCTCGCTGCTGATCGGTTACTGGTTACTGTTATCCTTCACGTCGGCGCCGGGCTTTCCCCGCGGAGACCTGAGCATGCAGGGAAATTTTGCATCTTATATCGACCGGTCCGTGCTGCCCGGCAAGCTGTACCTGGGTATCCACGACCCCGAGGGGCTGATGTCCACCATTCCGGCGATCGGCACCGCCTTGCTGGGCATCCTGGCGGGCACGATGCTGAAGAACAGCCCTCTTTCCGGTGCGGCAAAAGCCGGCCGCCTGGCGCTTGCGGGGGTAATCTCGCTGGTGCTCGCGCTGGCCTGGAATATGGTATTCCCGATCAATAAGAACCTATGGACAAGCTCGTTCGTGTTGTGTGTCGGCGGGATCAGTCTCTTGCTGTTGGCGGCTTTTTACTATATCATCGATGTGCGGGGATACAAAAAATGGGCATTCTTTTTTACCGTCATCGGGATGAACTCCATCCTGATCTATCTTTCGCCGCATTTCATCAACTGGCATTACATGACGGAAGGGTTCTTCCACTGGCTGGAACAACTGGTCGGAAATCCCTGGAATGACTTCGTTATGGTCATTTGCTTCCTGGCGGTGAAATGGGTGTTCCTGTATATCCTTTACCGGAAGAAGATTTTCCTGCGCGTCTAGGGCGCTAGCGAGTCCATGGGGCTAACTGGTGCAGGGGGCTAGCGGGTCCAGGGAGGCAAGCGGGTTTAGGGCCGGATCTCGGCCAGCAGGATATCGCTGAACTCGCACATTTTTCCCAACAGGGCGGAGAGCTCTTCACCTTTTTCCGTCAGGGAATACTCAACTTTCGGGGGGATCTCATCGAAATCCATCCGGGTGATGAGGGCATATCTTTCCAGCAGTTTGAGCCGGTCGGAAAGGATGGTATCGCTGATGAATTTGAGGTCGTCCTTGATGAGTTTGAATCGGTTGTTGCCCTCTTCGATGCAGAAAAGGACATCGCTGAACCATCTTTTGCTGACGAGGTCCAGCAATTCATTCAAGCTGCATTTCTCCTCCAGGAAGGATTGGTTGCGGTAGTTGGTCGAACTGGTTTTGCGCTCTGTCATAACATCAGATTTTATAATGAAAGTGGTCCGTATCGAGGTCGGCGGGAGTTCAATGTTTAAACACGCACAACAAACTTAGGTCATTGCCGTCGTAGCACTCGTCCAATGAAAGCTCAAATCGACCGGCCATACTAATTTTGGGCAAAGCGTGATAATAAGGTAAAAATGAGTGGTCCCTTTCAAAAAACGGTGGTTTCTGGGTAGGGGTTGGCTGGATATTAACAAAGAGTTTCCGGATTTTAACCTGTGCAGCGGGGCTGAGTGAAGCCGGGGTGGAGGTGGCGGGCGGAGGCGGAGGTTGGGGCCGGCGCCTGTTTGGCGGGGTATCGGTAACTTTGGGGACTATGGCAAAAGAGCATCATTATACTACTGCCCTTGTCTGGACCGGCAACAAGGGTGAAGGGACTTCCCATTACCGGGCCTATGACCGGGACCATGTATTTTCCGCCAAGGGCAAACCGGAGATTGCCGCCTCTTCCGATCCTGCTTTTCGCGGGAACCCTTCCCGGTACAATCCGGAGGAGCTGTTGGTGGCCTCGTTATCGTCCTGCCATATGCTTTCCTATCTGCATCTCTGCGCCGTGAACAAGGTAGTCGTGGTCGATTACCGGGACAACGCGGAAGGCACGATGGAGGAGACCAGCGATGGCGGGGGGCATTTTACGGTGGTAATCCTGCGACCGGTGGTGACCGTCGTGGAGGAAGACATGGTGGAGAAGGCGAGGGAGCTTCATCATGCTGCCGGGCGGCTTTGTTTTATCGCTAATTCCTGCAATTTTCCAGTCAGGCATGAGCCGGAGGTGCGCGTCGAGGCGAGGCCGGCGTGAGCGGCGGGCCCGGCGGCCGGCGGGTCTCTAGCTCACCAGTAGCAGGATCTTGCCGCGGTGAGCATTGGATTCCATCAGTTGTTGGGCCTCAGCGACCCGATCGAGGGGGAAGCTTGCATAGATGAGCGGCCGCAGGGCGCCCCTGGCGATCAGGGGCCAGACCTGTTTTTCGACATCGGCGGTCAGCTCAGCCTTGAAAGCTGCGCTGCGAGGCTTCAGCATACTACCGGTGATGACCAATCGTTTGGACATGATCCCGGGGAGGTCGATCGTCGCCTCTTTTCCGCGCATGGCATTGATAAAGACCAGTCTGCCATCCTGGCGCAGCAGCCTGAGATTTTTCGGAGTGAAATCGCCGCCTGTCATGTCGAGGATGACATCGATGCCGGCATCTTTTAATACAGATTCGAAATCTTCCGATCGATAATTTACGGCCCGGGCGGCGCCCAGGGACTCGCACCACCGGCATTTCTCATCCGTCCCGGCGGTAGTATACACCGGATTGCCCATCGCGACGGCCAATTGGATAGCCGTAGTCCCGATGCCGCTGCTGCCCCCGTGGACGAGGAGATGTTCGCCGGCGCGGAGCTTCGCCGTTATCCAGACGTTCGACCAGACGGTCAGGACCGTCTCCGGCAGGGAAGCGGCCTCCTCGATGGTCCAGCCATTCGGAATGGGCAGGCACTGGCCTGCGGGAACGGCCGCATATTCGGCATAGCCACCGCCCGTAATGAGGGCGCAGACCGCATCGCCCGGGTGCCAGCGGCTGACGTTCTCCCCGCAGGAGACGATGGTGCCGGATATCTCGAGCCCGGGAATCTCGGGCCGGTCGTTGCCATACGAATTGCTTTGACGGGAATAGATGTCGCTGCGGTTGAGGCCCGCCGCCTTTACCCTGATCAGCACCTCGCCGGGTGCGGGGATGGGGTCGGGGGTGTCGCGGAGCTCGAGTACCTCGGGTCCGCCTTTGCGGGTGATCCAGATGGCTTTCATGTCCTAAAGGTAAGGGTTGGCGGAATGCGGGGGCGACCCCGGTAGGGTTGCCATGATGCGGAGGCGCCGGAATGGGGCGGTGAAGAAGCCTATCGTCTTCTGAGGCGGATGATGTGCAGGGCATGCAGCATCCTGATGACGGGCCAGGTGGGATCCAACTCGAACCATTTGCGGGCGAAGTTGGGATCATTGGGGCTTTTGTGGTGATTATTCTGGAACAGCTCGCCCATCATAAGAAAATCCAGCGGAAGGCTGTTCTTGCTGTGGTCGTGGTTATTGAAATTGGAATAGCCGTATTTATGGCCGCACCAGTTGACGATCGCGCCATGGATGGGCCCCATGAAAAAATGCAAGGGCAGCAGCAGGAACAACCACCAGTGGGTGGCAAAGACCACATAGAATGCAATGTAGCCGATACCGAAGGTAAAACGCGTGACCCATGCGTCGCTGAAACGATCCAGCGCCGGCCAGGTCGGGTAGCGGTCGCGGAAAGCCGGTTCTGGTTCCTTTTTGAATTTCAGGTATTCGAGATAGATGTTCTTGGTCTTGATCGTGAGCCCCCAGACGTCTTTGATGAAATGGGGAGAGTGCGGGTCTTTTTCGGTGTCGCTGTAGGCATGGTGCATGCGGTGGAGGATGGCATAGGCGCGCGGGTTAAGGAAGGAAGACCCCTGGGCGACAAAGGTGAAGCCATAAAAAAATCTTTCCCAACCTTTCGTCATCCGGAACATTTTATGCGAAGCGTAGCGGTGCAGGAAGAATGTTTGCGAGAACAGCGACAGAAACCAGTGACACACAAAGAACAGGAAGATTGCCATAGAGTATGGATGCCTTTCGTTAAAAAGATACAAAATTAGGCTCTTTTAGTTAGATTGGCCGTCTTATGTTAATGAAAAATTGCTATGCTTCGGAATAAATTGAGTGACCGGATGTTTTTCCGGATGTTGTTCACCGTATTTGGCATGCGTCCGGTGGACCGGAAATTGGCGACATTGATCCCCTATTTTCAATACGAGATCGGGCCGTATAGCACCGATTACCGTCTGCACTTCCGGCGACAGCCGTCGTGGGGGCTGTACAAGAATGAGATCTTTAGCAAACTGCATGAGTTTACGGGATATGACATCACGCGCTATCTCAATTTTCATTATGAACCTTATGCGGACAAGACGGGTTTCCTGCAATTCATGCGATTTGAAACGGACGAACGGATCAGACTATTGGGCAAGCGGCTGAAGGACCATCGGATCAAGCTGGAAATGGTGCTTGCATGGGTGAACGAGCAAGAGCGGACCTTGAATAAACCCTTGGGTGACGCGGCACCGGGCGAGGTTCGTGCCGGGCAGCCCGATGAGACGGAGATGGCGATAGTGGAAGCGAAGCTGAACGAGGTGACAAAGTCCTATGCAGGCAGAATCGTGGTGTCGGACGAGCGGCGGCTGGATAGGATCATCCAGCTGTTGCTGCTGCTGAGGGACCTGCAGTCTCCCGGCAAACCCATATGGCCCCTGTTCAGTCAGTTCAGCACGACCGATATGGCCGCTATCCTGCGTCAATTCGAAATCTTCCGGGATATGAAGGTGAATACGATACAAAAAAGGATCATGGACTGTAATAAGGACCTGCGACCTGCAGAGCAAAAGACGGCCCAGCTGATCCGGGCGCTGAACGATTTCTTTTATTGAAGCGCGTTGGTGTGTCATCCATGATGCATCCATGATTTTTTTGGTCGATCTAGCATCTCTTTTGTGGCAGTCCTTGTATAACCCGGATTGTCCATGTATACCCAATCTGCTCATCGCAAGGATGTCACCCTAAAATTTCAATGTACGCATACCGAGAAACGGTATTTGGCAGTGTGCGCCAAAAAGGCAGGGCAATCGATGTCACATTACCTGCATGGGATGATGCTGCAAGGTTATACTGAAAAGCGGCAGGTGGTGCCGCCGGAGGTGCAGGCAGCCATCGGGAAGCTGATGGGGGTGGCCGCTCTTCTTCATCCCTTCAGCCGCAAGCGGCTGGATGGGGAAGATTTCAGCGCATTGGAGCGGGCGGAGGCCAAAGAAGTCATCCGACAGGTGGAAGCGTTGATCCAACACGTTAAAAACACATTACCATGATAGGGATCGTACGGACGGGTCGGACGTTCCGGCAGAACTTAGGATATTGTCTCAAGGACAAATTGACGCTTGCGAAGGAGGGGACAGAAAGGCAGGTTGTCTATAAGAACCGGGCGGAGATCATTCATTTTTCCCAATGTTACGGGACAAGGCCGGATCTGGTCCGGCAGTTCAGGGAAGTGATGCAGACGAACCACAACATCTGCAAACCTTATCTGCATGTCGTATTGGGATTGCCGCCCCAGGACCGGTTAACCAACAGCCAATGGGCCGATGTTTCGATTGAATGCTCAAAGGCCCTTGGTTTCGAGCAGCATCAGTTCGTAGCGATCCTCCACCGGGACACGGCACAGCAGCATGTTCACCTGTTGGTGAATCGCATCGGATTCGAGGGTGATGTTGTGAAAGACAGGTATTTGTTGCCCCGGATAAGCCAATTTTGCCGTCAGACCGAGATAGACTACGGACTTACCCGAATGCCGGGTCCGCGCCGCTACCAAACGGAAGAACAGCGGAAGACGCCGCGGCAGGATGAGCGGCTGCATCGGTTGGAACTGGCGATCGGGACGGCGTTGAAGACGGTCTGCAGCATATCGGCCTTCGACGAAGAAATGCGCAAGCAAGGGTATACGGTCTACCGTAACGACCACGGTGTCGCGTTTCATGAAGAAAGGATGGTCATTATTCGCGGTAGCGAAGCCGGCTATCCATGGAAGAGGATCCAGCAGGAAATTGCGGAGCGGGAGAAGCTGCGGCAGGAATCGGAGCGGCAGGAATTGAAACAGGAAGAAGAGCTGCGGCAAACGCTGCGGCATGGATATCGACTACATCATTAAATGACGGGCTATGAATGAGCAAATGGTGAAGGACGTCCTGGAGGATGTTCTGGTGGAACTGAAAGAAGCCAACGGGTCGCTGACGGACATGCGGACCCGTCTGAATGCCCTGGAGGGGAAAATGAATGGTTTTGAACAAACGGTGGCGGATATGATCGGGGAGCAGGGGAGTGGTCTGCGCAAAGAGACGGCGGAGGCGGTTGGGGATATGCGGAAAGAGACGGCAGAGACGGTGGGGAATATGCGGAATGAGCTATTGAATGCAGTGGGCGAAATGCAGCAGGAGTTGTCGCGGGCGATGGGAGAAATGCGGAAGGATATGGCTGAGCATACCAGGGCGTTGTGCCATGTGGTGGAATTGCAACCCAAACCGATCATACGGCAGTGGAGAATATCTCTTTTCCCGGAACGAGATCATTCGGGCAGCTGGAAGCATTTTATCAATTGGTTGTTTGGGTCGATCGTGCTGGCCTTGCTTGTCGGCGCTTTGTATGCGCTGGGCAGACAGTATATGGAACAGGTGCATCCGGCGCCTGCCGCCGAAACGATGGCTCCTGTTGCTCCGGCAGGGAGCGGGTTACCCCCGCTGCAGACCGGGAAGACGAGGGAACGGAGGACCAAAAAGGAAAGAATCCCGAAGGATTCTTCCCGAATGCAATAAATATTTATTATCTTTAGTGTAGGCGGAGCATCCGTCTGCAAAAGGCTAACGATTGCATACCATCTTAAGGCCCCGGGTGACCGGGGCTTTGTTAATTGTTATGGTCAATGAATTTTATCAGTTGAGCGCCAATACACCGCAAGGGCGCCAGGTCAGCATGAGCGACTACAGGGGGAAGGTGGTTCTCGTCGTCAATACCGCCACTCAATGCGGTCTGACCCCGCAGTTCGAAGGGTTGGAGCGTCTTTACCAGGAATATAAGGATAAGGGTCTGGTGATCCTCGGATTCCCCTGTAACCAGTTCGGGCACCAGGAACCGCTCGGCAACGACGTTATGGAAGAGAGCTGCAAGCTCAATTACGGAGTGACGTTCCCGTTATTCGAGAAGGTGGAGGTGAATGGTCCGGGAACGCATCCTGTTTTCAGGTATTTAAAGAGAAAGCTGGGTGGGTTTTTCGGACGCCGCATAAAATGGAATTTCACGAAATTTCTCGTTGGTGCCGACGGTGAGCCGGTGAGGCGGTTTGCGCCGGTGACGAAGCCGGAGGCCATCGAGCCGAAGATCAGGGAGTTGCTGCACGATGCGCAATGAGAATCTTTTTCGTCACCAACAATTGCCCTGTATGCCGCATCAAGTGCTCCGCTGCGTGAAACATGAGGCCCATGACCGTAGAGGGAAGTAATTGTCGGCCGACGCCGCGGAATGCAGTGAGGCTTTTTTCTTCCGTTATGGCCAGCTGAGCCAGGGACAGATCGATCTGCCGGTTAAAACGCTCAACCAACAAGGCTAAACCAAGACCCCGGTCATCCTTTTCTTCCTCGTAGAACGTTTTTAATTGCTCCGGGCTGAGCGGCTGGGATCGGGCATAAGTGAACAGCCTGTCGAGTACCCCGGCCGCATGTTTCAGGTGGAAGGCGGGTGATGCCAGACCCGCGGGTCGTGCCCACAACAAAGATTCGGGAAAGTCCTGCATCAGTTGGTTTATTTCTTCTTTAGCCTGCAACAACGTATGTGCCACCGGTTGCAGCAGATCGGGAATGCCCCCGACGGGGCCCCTCATCCAATATTCAGATTGTTGCATAATGACACGTGGGTAGATGCGGCCGGAAATCGTTGGGAAAATCAGGTCCGCGCGTATGCGCGGCGGGGAGCGATAAAAGAGGGCCGCGCGTATGCGCGGCCCGTGGGCTAAATCAGGATAATTCCTCTAGCAACTCGTCGTTGAGCTCAATCTTTTCGGCATCCATATTCTCCTCCAGGTGGCGGACGCTGGAAGTGCCGGGGATGAGCAAGTTGTTGGGGGAATGATGTAGCAGCCAGGCCAAAGCCAGTTGATGCGGGGTGACTCCCAGTCTTGTCGCCGCATGCTCTATCTTCTGCATATTGCTCAGGTTGCCGGCATTCAGGGGATTCCAGGGAATGAAGGCCTTGCCGGTCTGCTCGCAATACTCCAGGACAGGCTCCCACTTGCGGTAATCCTGACTATATTTATTTTGAACGGAGACCACCTCTACGTATTCCTCCGCCTTTTTAATGTCTGCAACACTGACCTCCGAAAGGCCGATGTGTTTGATAAGGCCTTCTTCCTGTACCCCTTGCAGGAATTCCAGGGTATCTTCGAAAGGAACGGCGGGATCGATGCGATGCAGCTGATAGAGATCGATGCGGTCCAGCTGCAGCCGCGCCAAGCTGCCTTCCAGGGCCTCTTTCAGGTGATCGGGACGCGCGTTGATGTGCCACTGGTTGGGGCCGCTGCGGAGAAAGCCGCCTTTTGTCGCAATCACCAGCCCCTTCGGATAGGGGTACAGGGCTTCGGCGATCAATTCCTCCGAAATTGCCGGCCCATAGCTATCGGCTGTGTCGATAAAATTGACGCCCAGCTCTACGGCCCGGCGTAGTACCCGGATCGCCTCGTCATGGTCTTTTGGCGGGCCCCAGATGCCATGGCCGGTGATGCGCATGGCGCCGAACCCCATCCGTCTGACGGTGAGGTCGCCGCCCAGGCTAAATTCTTTGCGGAAACTTACTCTTGTACTCATATGATAGACTATTTTATCTGACAGGGAAAGGCTGGATGCGATCATAGGGCGGGGGGATTTTAAAACGCGGCGGATGGGGAAATTGTTCGTCGGGTGTCCGCGGTTTATTTTATATTCGTAATACTCCAAAAAACTGCTTCATGCGAGTAACCATCCTTTGCTGTCTCTCGTTGCTGACCTTTCTTGCACATGGCCAGAAGAAACCGCTCGATCCCTCCGTTTATGACGGATGGCAGAGCATTGGAGAACGGTTGTTATCTCCTGACGGGAAATGGCTCGTTTATACGGTCACGCCACAGGAAGGCGACGGCAATCTCTTCATCCGAAGCACAAACGGCGATTATGCAAAAGAAATACCGCGGGGCGCCGATGCGGCCTTCACGGATGACGGCCGGTTCGTGGTCTTTCATATCAAGCCCTTTTACCGGGACACGCGCGAAGCCCGCATCCGGAAGAAAACGCCGGAACAGTCTCCGAAAGACAGCCTGGGCTGGATCGAGCTGGGGACCGATCGCCTCAAAACGATCCCACGGGTCAGGTCCTACAAACTCCCCGAAAAAAATAGCGAATGGCTTGCCTACCTGATGGAAAAGGTGCCGGCCGGCGCCGGCCGTCCCGACTCGGGCAGGATCTCATCCCCGGCGAAGACGGGGGATTCGCTGACACGTCTCCGGCAACTGATGACCCGTGCCGACAGCCTGGCCCGGATGGCCGACAGCCTTAACAGGGCTATTTCCGAGATCGAGGCCAAGGGCTGGAAGAACAGCCCATTCAATGAACCGCGTGGACGCAGACCTTCGGGGGACCGCGGCGCGGCGGGAGCCGCGGCCGAAGAGGGCACGGATCTGATCCTGATCAATCTCCGCACAGGTGCGGAAAGACGCTGGCCGCTGACCAAAGAATATGTCTTCAGCCCGGAAGGCAATGTCCTCGTCGTCGAGACGACACGCGCTTCCGGGGATACGACATCGAAAGCCGCCATCCTTTGGGTCAATACCCGTGATGGGAAGACGGATACCATCCTCAGAGGGTTCAATGATGTCCGCAACTATGTCTTCGATGAGAAAGGCTCGCAGCTGGCCTTTGTGGCGGAAAGGGACAGCGCTGTCAAAGCCCTGTCGAAATTCTACCGCCTCTGGTACTATGCCGCGGGGATGGACAGCGCGGTGGTTCGTGCCGACCGGAACAGCATCGCCGCCGCCATCGGAGCCAGTCCGAATAAGACCACCCCGCTGCCGACCGAAAGGGGCGGATTTACCGTTAGTCCCGATTTCGCCAATACCTTCAGCAAGGACGGCAGCCGCCTTTACCTGGGGTTGGCGCCCATCCGGCCTCCGAAGGATACCACGCTGGCAGACTTCGAGACTGCGCGACTCGATGTCTGGAATTATAATGACGATTATCTCGCTCCCGCGCAGCTGGTAAGGCTGAATGCCGATCTCAAGAGAAGCTATCTGGCCCTTTTGCCGAAAGGCGATGCCCGGCTGGTGCCGCTGGCCGATGCCGGATGCGAGACCATCCTCCCTTCGCAGGAGGGCGATGGCCGGTGGGCCCTGGGGATGAGTTCCCGGAACTATCGTATCCCTCAGCAATGGGAGGGCGCAATCCAGCAACATGTCTATCTTGTCGATATGAAGGATGGCAGTCGAACCCTGGTGCAGGAGAAGGTGAGGGGAGGGGCCACCCTGTCGCCCGGAGGGCGGTATATCCTCTGGTATGACTGGAAGCAACGGGGATGGTGTACCTGGTCTCTCGCCGGCCGGAAGATGAAGATGATCACGACGGGTATTCATGTCCCGCTGTTCGACGAGGAGGACGATCACCCGGACGACCCGCCTCCTCATGGCCTGATGGCCTGGCAGGAAGGCGATCGCCGCGTCTATCTTTATGACAAATACGATATCTGGGAATGCGATCCGGAAGGAATGGCTCCGCCGGTGAACCTGACGCGGGGCATCGGGCGCCGGCATGCCCTCAGTTTCCGGTATGTACGGCTGGACCGCGAGGATCGGCGGAGCCGCGAAGAGCGGATGTTTCCGCCGGAGCCGGTCCTCCATGACGGACAGACCATCCTGCTGACCCTCTTCGATCAGCGCGATATGAAGGCGGGGCATCTCCTTTACCGGATGGGAACGCCCTTCAATCCGGACACGGCGGCGAGGCAAACTTTTTCCCGCAGCTATGAAGGCTTCCTGAAGGCCAGGGACTCGTGGGAATACGCCTATCTGCAGGGCAGCTACGACCAACCCTATGATCTGTACGTGGCGGACTCGACGGGGACAGGCGGGCGCAGGATGAGCCATATCAACCCGCAACAGTCGGCTTATAACTGGATGACCGTCGAGCTGCACCATTGGAAAATGCTGGACGGGAAGATGAGCGAGGGGCTCTTGTACAAACCCGAAAATTTCGACAGCACGAAAAAATATCCCATCATCTTCTATTTCTACGAACGCGATTCCCGGAGCCTGTATAACTATATTGCGCCGCAACCGTCGCGGGCTTCCATCAACGTCGCTTATTACGTGAGCAACGGCTATCTTGTTTTCGATCCGAATATCTATTACAAGACCGGGCAGCCGGGTGAAGACGCTTACAATTCGGTGGTCTCGGCGGCGCATTACCTGTCCCGTAACAAATGGGTGGACACCGCAAAGATGGCGTTGCAGGGGCATAGCTGGGGCGGCTACCAGGTAGCCTATCTCGTCACGCGGACGCATCTTTTTGCCGCCGCGGAGGCAGGCGCACCCGTAGCCAATATGACCAGCGCCTATGGCGGCATCCGGTGGGAGACCGGCGTCAGCCGCCAGTTCCAGTATGAACATTCGCAAAGCCGCATCGGTGCTACCTTGTGGCAACAACCCGAAGCCTATATACGCAATTCGCCGCTGTTCAGGGCCGACAAAGTCACGACGCCGCTGTTGATGATGGCCAACGATGCCGACGGCGCCGTACCCTGGTACCAGGGTATCGAATATTTTTCGGCGTTGCGCCGACTGGGCAAAAAAACCTGGCTGATCGAATATAACGGAGAAGGGCATGGGCTGACGGAGAGGCGTGACCGGAAGGACTGGTCGATGCGCATGTCGCAGTTTTTCGGGTATTACCTGAAAAACGAGCACGCCCCGCGCTGGATGGTAGAGGGCGTACCCGCGACGTTGAAGGGCATCGACTGGGGCCTGCAAATGGATTGAGGCCGCCGGATTGCAACGATCGAGGCCGGGCGGCTGCCATCGCAAACCTAAAAACACCGCATATGTTCAGGAATTATTGGAAAGTCGCTGTGAGGAGTCTCCTGAAAAGAAAGGGATTCACCCTGATCAATATCCTGGGTCTGGCTACCGGCATGGCCGTTTGCATGCTGATCCTGCTGTACATTCATCATGAAGTGGGTTATGACGGCTTCGAGCCCGGGGGAGACCGGATCTATAGGGTCGTGTTGGAGCGGAAATATCCCGGGCGCAGCACCTCGTATGCGATCATTCCTCAATCCATCGGCGGAGCCATCAAAAGAGAGTTGCCGGAAGTGGAGAGCAGCACGGGTCTCCAGGATATCACCGGCAACGGCAATTTCCTCGTACGGATAGGCGATCGAAAGTTTGAAGAAAAAAGGGTGCTGCTGGCCGACTCGGATCTTTTCAAGGTGTTTCCCATGCGCCTGCTGGCGGGAGATGAGGCGACCGCCCTGCAGAAACCGAACATGGCGATCCTGAACGAGCAAACGGCTATCAAGCTTTTCGGCTCTGCCGGGGCTGCCCTCGGAAAGACCTTCGAATCGGAAGGCCAGGCCCGTTTCCTGGTTTCCGGCGTCTGTGCGGACTGGCCGGACAACTCGCACATGAGTTTCAACATTCTGCTGTCCGCAACGAGCTTCCCCTTCACGCGCGTGCCCAATTATACGGGCTTCTCCACTTTTACCTATCTGCTGCTGCGTCCCCGGGTGACACCAGCGGAGGCCGAAGTAAAACTCCCTGCGGTCGTCGATAAATATGTAGGGGGTGAGATCGGCCGAAATTTCGGCATGACCTTCGCGCAATTCCAGGCTTCCGGCAACGGGTATCACTATTATCTGCAACCGCTGAGACAGATACACCTGATCTCGGATCTGGAGGCCGAGATGCGTCCCAACGGCAGCAAACGCGCCATTACCATCTTTGGGATCATAGCGGTATTCATCCTTTGCATCGCCTGCGTCAACTTCATCAACCTGTCCACGGCCCGCAGCATGGAGAGGGCCAGGGAAGTAGGCATCCGCAAGACCTTCGGGTCCGAACGCCGGTCGCTTATCGGGCAATTCCTGCTCGAGTCCACCCTGGTCAGCGGACTTAGCGTCATCTTTGCGCTGGGTCTGGTGCTCGTTTCGATACCGTTGTTCAACCGGCTGTCGGCTCAGGACCTTTCCGCACCCGACCTCCTTAGCCCGATGACGGTCCTGGGTGTTCTGGCTTTCGGGGTGCTGGTGGGCATTCTCGCCGGTATCTATCCTGCCTTCATATTGTCCTCGTTCCGGCCGATTAAGGTGCTGAAGGGGAAATTCCAATCGAACAAATACGGCATTGCGCTGCGCAATGGTCTTGTCGTATTCCAATTTGGGATATCCATCGTCCTAATCATTTGCACCGTCATCGTGCATCAGCAAATGCAATTCATGATGGGAGACAAGCTCGGTTTCACCCGGGACCCGGTCATCGAGATACAGCGGTCCGACCTGCTGAACAAGAATACCGGGGCGTTCCGCAATGCCCTGCGTGGCATTGCCGGGGTGGAAGCCGTAGGTGGCGCATCGACGTTACCGGGCGGGGACGGCTTTTTCGGAATTGCATGGCAGCCGGTGGGTTCGAAGGAATCGATGACGGGCAGGGGCATGGTGGTCGACGACCAGTTCGCTTCCACATTGGGTGTGACCTTGAAGGAAGGCCGATTTTTTTCCAGGGCTTTCGCTACCGACTCGCTCTCGGTGGTATTGAATGAGAAGGCAGTCAGCGCATTGGGGCTGCGGGAGCCCGTCATCGGTACCCGGCTCACGACGACGGAGGCTTTCCTCAATCCGCGTCCCGATTCTTTCTACACCTATACGGTAGTAGGGGTGGTGAACGACTTTCATTTCCAGACCCTGCACCAGGCCATCGTACCATTGGTGATGACCAATGCCGCGAAATTCGGAGACGCTACCGCGATAACGGCGGTGAGGATGAAAGGCGGGGAATTCCGAACGGCGATCGGGTCTATCGAAAGGGAATGGAAACATTTTATTCCGGAGCGGCCTTTTCATTATACTTTTCTAGACGAGCAACTGGCGGCGCAATACAAGGCCGAGCAAACGCTGCAGCGGCTGTTTACGGTGTTTTCGTTCCTGGCCATTTTCATAGCTTGTATAGGCTTGCTCGGACTGGCCGCATACGCGACCCAGCAACGGATCAGGGAGATCAGTATCCGGAAGGTATTGGGAGCCGGACCCGGAACGATCGTCGGACTTTTGTCCCGCGGCTTTATCCGGCTGGTGACGACAGCGGCATTGGTCGCCTGCCCGCTGGCATGGCTGGCTATGCATTCCTGGCTGGAGGGTTTTGCATACCGCATTACGCCGGGCTGGTGGATCTTTGTGCTGGCCTGGCTGTTCTCACTCGTCATCACGCTGGCCACCATCAGTCTGCAGGCCCTTCGGGCGGCTACTGTCAACCCTGTCAGGATATTGCGATCGGAATAGATAAGAAAGAGAACATTCTACTACCTACATGATAAAAAACTATCTCCTGACGGCCTGGCGCCGACTGGTAAGGGACAAGCTGAATGCGTTTATCCTGGTGATCGGGCTCACGGTGGCCTTCACCTGCTGCATTCTGTTGTTCCTGATGGTCAGGTATGAATATTCCTACGACGGATGGCATGAGCACGGAGACAGGCTCTATGAGGCCTATGAGCGAAATGAGAGTCCGACCGGCGAAAGAAGAGGAGAGTCGTTTGGTTTTCCGGCAGCGCCTGCCATGAAGGCGGAGATCCCCCAGATCGTCCGCAGCAGCGCATTCATGTCCGCGGGCGGCGCCATCCGTTACCGGGGTAAGGAAGTCTATCAGCGGCTGATGCTGGTGGACGCCGATTTCTTTTCGATGTTTTCGTTCCCGGTGGTTGGGGGCGATGGGGTCTCACCGCTGGGAGAGTCCGATCATGTCGTCATCAATCAAACTATTGCGACGGCGCTGTTCGACAAAGGCGAGGCGGTCGGGAAGCATGTACTAGTCAAGGTCAGCGGGATATGGAAGGCTTTTACGATCTCTGCCGTATTGCGGGACGTGCCTGCGAACTCTTCATTGCAATTCGGAATGCTGGCCCGTATCGAAGTACACAAGGACTATCCTGCGCAGAAGGATGACTGGGGCGATCATCACCATCGTGTCTATGTGCAACTGGCGCCGGGCGCCACACCCCGGCAGGCGGAGGAAGGTCTCCGGCAAATGATCCTTCGGCACAACCTGGGGGACAGCGATTTCCTGAAAAGCCAGGGCTATCTCCGGGACAACCACGGCGATTACGTGTCCATCCGGCTGGAGCCGATGTCCGAAGTGCATTTCGATGCTGTTCTCGGAGGGCGGTCGGCCATCGACAAGACCTATCTCTATACGATGATCCTGATCGCCGTCGTCGTGATGGTGATCGCCTGTTTCAATTTTGTCAACCTCAACGTAGCCAGGTCCTTTACCCGCGCCAGGGAGGTGGGTGTCAGAAAGACCATTGGCGCGGGAAGACGCGACATCTATCTGCAACTATGGTCGGAGAGCCTGATCCTGTTCATCATTGCGTTGTTCCTGGCCATCATCTCATCGTCATTGACGTTACGACCCTTCAACGATCTGTTTACCGAGAAGCTCCGATTGTCTTCGCTGCTGGAGCCGGGTGTCATCCTGGCCATTGGCGCCACTGCCATCGTGATCTCTTTCCTTGCCGGGGGATATCCCGGCTGGCTCGTGTCGCGGTTCCATGTGGTGGAAGTGCTGAAAGGGAAGATCTCGATGAAACGCAACAGTCTTTTGCGCAGCGGGTTGATCACGTTCCAGTTTGTCATGGCAGCGGCGCTTATTTGCGCTACTATCGTAATCTTCCGACAGTTTGAGCATTTGCGGACGGCCTCGCTGGGATTCGAGCAGGAGTCGGTGATCAGCATACCCGTGCAGGACAATGATAAAATACCCCAGGATGTCAGGAGAATGCGGCTGTTGCTGGCCTCACATCCCGAGGTAGAGGCCATCAGCGCATCTTCGGTGAATATCGGCATCGGGGAGGACAAAGCCAGGTCCAAGTGGTCGAGAGGGTTTTTCTTTCATGGCAAAGGCATGAATACGACGAGACTGAGCGTGGACTACGACTTCCTGAAAGTAATGGGTATCGCGCCGGTGGCCGGCCGTGATTTCAGCAGCGCCTATCCTTCTGATACGGCGACAGATGCAGAGAACGTGATCATCAACCAAAGCATGGCCCGGCAGCTGGGAATAAAAGACGAGACCGGATTCTCCTTCTATCCGGACAGTTCGGAACCCAAGTGGAATATCATCGGTATCGTCCCGGACTTTCATCTCTATTCCCTGTACGAGACGGCGGGACCGATGACGATCTCGATGGTCAAACCGGGGATGTCGTTGAATTATATCCTGGTAAAAGTGCGGACCGGTAATCCGTCCGCCGCCATGCGGCTCGTCCAGGCGGTGTTTCGGAAACTGGAGCCCGACAATCCCGTGAACGGGTCTTTCCTGACCGAGAACGTGCAGCGTTGGTATGAGAAGGAACAGCGGTTGGCGGATATCTTTTTTACGGCGGCGATTATTGCCATCCTGTTGTCCTGTCTCGGTCTGTTCGCCATCGTCTCGCTGATCATGGAACAACGGCGAAAGGAAATTGGGATCAGGAAGGTGTTGGGGGCGTCGGTGGCCTCGATCGCAGGCCTGTTATCGATGGAATTCATCGGGATGGTGTTGGTGGCTTTTCTGATCGCCATCCCCCTTACCTGGTATTTTCTACGTCGCTGGCTGGACAATTTCCTTTACAAAACGACCATTGCCTGGTGGATCTTCCCGGTGACGGGGGTGCTGGTCGTCCTGATCGCGCTGCTGACCGTGGGTCTGCGGACGGTGCGGGCCGCCCTGGGGAACCCTGTCAGCGCGCTGCGTATCGACTGATGACCCCGGATTGCAAGGAATTAGGCGGCCGACTGAGAAGGAATCAGATCGCCGGCTGAGAAGGGATTAGACCGCCGGCCGGCAAGGATTTAGGATTTTTTTAATGCTGCCGATGCAACATCCCATCAGGGTCGCACGTCCTATGGTCATGATGACCACTAAGATGGACCAGGCGGATACCGGCTTCGGGGTCGATCAGCAAACCTGGAAGGATATCGACCTCTTCGACCGGGGCGGAAAGGGGCCGGTGTTCAACCTATTCAGCAAGGCGAAGACCGCAGGTGGCGAAGAGGCCCTGGAACGGATGCTGAGACAGCCTTCCAATCAACGAAACCTGTTGGAAGGCCGGAGGGATACCATCAGGTGGTTCCGGGACATGAATGTCGACCTGCCGATCGGCAGGGAGCAATTAAATAAAATAGAACGCTATCTTTCTTCGGGAGGTGTGCTTTTTCCAATCGGCTGGCCGAAGGCCTTGATCTATTCGGTCCGCAAGCAGCTGAAGCGGGCGTCTTCCTCTCCAGACATCGTGCCGGGCATCCGGACGACGGTGAGTCTTTTACGCCAATTTTTCAATTTGAGGGCTGCATGGCTGGCCGAGGATTGTCCTGAGGCATTGGCCGCGGACCTGGCGGAGCTGCCTGACCTGGTATCCGAGTCCCGGGTCAGGGCCTTGTTATTGGGTCCCGGCAAGCATCTGGGTCTGATGGATCTTGCGCGGTGCGATCATTATTTCCGGGGCGCTGGAAAGCCCGTTCTCAGACGGCTGCTCGGGCTGTTGTACGACTGGGACGCTTACCAGGGCGTGACATCCGTGATGCAGCATTGCGATCTCACCTTCCCCGAATATGACGACTCGCCCGAACCCGGGATCGAAGTGCGCGGTCTTTTTCATCCCTTGCTGAACAATGCGGTGCCCAACGATTATGCAATAGGACAGGAAGCCAACCTGTGTTTTATCACGGGTGCCACCATGGCCGGGAAGTCCACCTTCCTGAAATCCTTCGGTCTGGCCGTCTATCTTGCACATGTCGGTTTCCCCGTACCGGCGCGTTTTTTTCGTACGTCTGTCTTCAACGGTCTGATCGCTACGGTCAACCTCGCCGATAGCATCGCCCAGGGGTACAGTCATTTCTATGCCGAAGTCCAACGGGTAAAGCACATCGTCCACCAGGTGAGGCTGAAGGAGCGCGTCGTGGTCATCTTCGACGAGCTGTTCCGCGGAGCGCATCTGAGGGATGCCAGCGAGGCAGCGCTGCAGGTGATCGACGCCCTGGCTGGCACCGAAGGCAGTCTTTTCCTGATCTCTACCCATATCGCGGAGATCGCCGATGGGTTGAAAGGGAATCCGAATATCCGCTTCGCCTGTTTTGAATCCACGATGGAAGGAGGCGTGCCCTGGTACAGTTATACCCTAAAGGAAGGTGTCTGTAATGAAAGAGCGGGGATGCTGATCCTGCGGAACGAGGGGATACTGGAGATGCTGGAAGCCATGCAAATGCGCGGAAAATGTAGTAACTTTTAGCATGCTTGATAATTTTTGGCGCACCGCTATCCGGAACTGGCGCAAACGAAGGGGTTATTCTCTTCTGAACCTATTGGGTCTTACGGCGGGGATCAGCTGCTGTCTGCTCATCTTCGAGTATGTCGCTTACGAACGCAGTTATGATGATATTCCCGATGCTGACCGCATCGTGCGGGTACAGGATGAAGATTACCAGAACGGACGGATGGTCGTGGCCTGTGCCGCAGCGATGCCTGCAGTGGGGCCGACCATGAAACGGGACTTCCCCGAAGTGGAGAGTACCTGCCGGCTGGTGAAGAACGACTTTTTGCTGGCCAATGAAGTTCGCAATATAAAATTTCAGGAACCTTCCATTTATTATTCCGATGCGTCGGTAATCGACATGTTCCATATACGGTTGGTGGAGGGCGACGCTAAGACGGCCCTGGCCGGTCCGGGCAAGATCATCCTCTCCCAAAGCGCGGCGCGGAAATATTTCGGGCAGGAAGATGCGCTGGGGAAGACATTGACAGCGCCACGGCGCGGCTCCTCGAGACCGTTGCTGGTAACAGGGGTATTTGCCGACTTCCCCGCCAACTCGCATCTGAAATTATCGATCCTCATATCCTATCCGACCTACAGCCAGGTGAACGGCAGCTATGGGAAGACGGATGATCCCGTGGAGACCAGCTGGGGATGGACGGATTTTTATACCTATGTCCTGTTGCGGAAAGGGGCGGATATGCGGCAGCTGGCGTCCAAATTGCCCGCCTTTATCGACAAATACTATAACCGTCTGCCGGAAAATATCAGTACCGGCGACCGATATGAGTTGAGCCTTATGCCGCTGCGCGATATTCATCTGTATTCGCATTTTACCGAAGAGGCGGAGCCCACCGGCGACGGGCAGTCAGTTTCCTTTCTTTTCCTGATCGCCTTTTTCATCATCGGCATCGCCTGGATCAATTATATCAATCTTGCTACCGCTCGCTCGCTCGAGCGGGCACGGGAAGTAGGGGTCCGGAAGGTGCTCGGGGCGCTGCGCCGACAGCTGATCCGTCAGTTTATGCTCGAGAGCCTGGCGCTCAACCTGCTGGCATTGGGCGCGGCTATCTTGGTCAGCCTGCTCCTCCATCCCTTCTTTGCGCGGCTGACGGGGCGGGCGCTGCCCGGAATCTTTTCGCTGGGCACTGCTTATTGGGGTTATTTTGCCGCTTTGTTCCTTTTGGGCACCTTCCTCTCGGGGTTTTACCCGGCGCTGGTGCTATCCCGTTATCAGCCGGTGGCCGTATTGAAAGGACTGTTCAAGAATGCCGCCGGAGGACAATGGTTGAGGAAGGGATTGATCGTGGGGCAGTTTGCCGCATCCATTATCCTCATTGCGGGAACGATGATCGTTTACCGGCAGGTGCATTATATGCGTAGCCAGTCCCTGGGCGCCGATATTGACCAGACGCTGGTGTTACAGGGGGCGGGCCAGCAGGTCGATTCCGTGTATACTACCGCGTTTACCGCCTTTAAAAACGAAATATTGCGGGTCAGGGGGATTCGAAGTATGACCGTTTCCTCGAATGTGATGGGTCAGGAGATCTTGTGGTCTACCAGCTGGCATCTATATGGCAGCCCGAGCCGCCAGGAGATGAATCTATTTCATCTCGGCGTGGGGGATGATTTCATCCGGAGCTATGGCCTGAAGGTGGTTGCCGGAAGGGATTTTTCGCAGACATTCGGCACCGACGCCAAATCGGTGATCCTGAATGAATCGGCCGTGCGTGTGCTGGGTTTTTCCGATGCGCGCGCCGCGATCGGGCGCATGTTGAAGGGCGGGCAGTGGGGAATGGACTCGCTGAACATCGTCGGGGTCATTGCCGACTATCATAACGAGGGATTGCAGAAAGCCATCCAACCGCTGGTCTTGTTGTATCACCGGGACAGGCGGGCATATTACTCGGTGAAGATCGATGCCGCGGATGCCGCCGGTGCCATCGCCTCGATCAAGGCCCTATGGAATCGATATTTTCCGGCGGATCCGTACGATTACTTTTTCCTCGATGAGTTCTTTGCCCGGCAATATGAAGAGAACCAGCGTTTCGGGAACGTATTCGGGTTGTTTGCGGTGCTGGCTATCGCCATTGCCTGTTTCGGGTTGCTGGGTCTGTCGGCCTTTAATGTATTACAGCGGACCAAGGAGATCGGCATCCGGAAAGTATTGGGCGCCTCCGTGAGGAGCCTGCTGGTCTTGCTGTCCCGGGATTTTGTGGGGTTGGTGGTGGTAGCGCTGGTGATTGCCGTGCCCATCACCTGGTGGGCGATGGACAGCTGGTTGCAGGGGTTTGCCTATCGTATCGGTATCAGCTGGTGGATGTTTGCCCTGGCGGGGATGGTGGCGGTGGTTGTGGCGTTGCTTACCGTGGGTGGGCAGGCCTTGAAGGCGGCGGTAGGTAATCCGGTGGGGGCGTTGAGGAGTGAGTGAGGGTTGGGCGCGTTGCGATGCGAATGATCGATATATTTGATATATGATGCCAAGGGTAGACATCCGAAAGATCGAGCGTGCATCCAAAGCGCTCAGCGACCCCTACCGGATCAAGATCATGGAGGCGGTGAAGCAGGAGAAGGATTGGATGCAATGCACCGCCATCACCGAAATGTTCGATCTCGCGCAATCCACGATATCGCATCACCTGAAACAACTGGTCGATGCCGGACTGCTGATCGCCGAAAAGGACGGGCGTCATGCAAAATACAGGATCAATAAGGAGGGGCTCAGCCAATATCTCGCATTCATCAGTGCATTGGATGGCTAGCGCTTGCCGAAAAACAATTATAATGGAAAAAACGCCGTTTTCGTCGTATACTGTCAGGTTCAATGACTGCGATCCGATGGGGCATTTGAACAATGCCAGGTATATAGATTATTTTCTCAATGCACGGGAGGACCATCTCAGGGAGTTCTATGGCATCGATCTCAGGGAATGGGCCAGTCAGGGGATTGGGTTTGTCGTTACCCGTCATGAGATCCGTTATCTGCGACAGGTGACCTACAACGACAGAGTAGGGATCCAATCCTCGTTG
>Ga0206921_10072_pt1 | contig 29698 bp, 21 predicted proteins | sample Alteio_BWOrgHeat_66_FD_152930 | JGI IMG/M metagenome (GOLD analysis project Ga0206921, IMG submission 152930) | Enriched cells from forest soil in Barre Woods Harvard Forest LTER site, Petersham, Massachusetts, United States -... | ecosystem: Environmental > Terrestrial > Soil > Temperate forest >...
GGGCGGCGGTTATTGGGATGGATATATACAGGAGGTCATCCTAATGGACTCGGTCCTGGGAAGCGGTGACTTGCGATTACTCACGACGAGCCAACAGCTCTATTATCAAACCCGGGGTTATACCAACTGGACGGGTTCCAGCACCCAGAGCTGGGGAGATGCCTGCAGTTGGTCGGGCGGTGCTGTCCCCGGGGTGGGTCAAAGCATTTTCGTTGCTGCGGGAGGGCCTACACAGCCAGTGATCAGCAGCGCGGTAACGGCTCCGGACTCGCTGATCGTGGCTCCGGGCGCCACGGTGAATATCAATTCGGGCGGCAGCTTTACTGCCGGTGCGCCAAAACTGGTGCTGCTGGCAGCGCCATCGGGAATGGGCTATCTCGTGAACACTACCGGCGCGGCGCTTGGCGTTACGACCATCCAGAAATGGATGTCGGGTCAGCAGGGGTTCCGGGTCCTGGGGTATCCATTCGCCGTTGCGCAGACGGCATTCCTGGACTCCGCCTCGGTGCGCAACGGACTGAACCTTCGATTGAACAATGGTTCCGGCACGACGGCTCCTTCTTCTTCCACACCGGCAATACCCGACACGAGCATATCCTATGCGCAGAAATTCGCGGCCAATGCCTGGACCAATATGGCGAACGGGACCGACAGTGCGAATATACCCTATGCTGTTTATTACAATGGCCTGGCTTCCGCATTCGACAGTCTTACGGGCACCTATGGGCCTTCGCCGTCGGTGTTTACGGTCAGCGGGACGACCAATACGGGCAGCACTGTGGCTATTCCCGCAGCGAACAGCACCACTGTCTTTACCATGGCGGGCAATCCTTTTACCGCTCCGGTTACGACGCTGGCCATGACGGGCGATGCCACGGGCAATACCTCTTATTATGTATGGGAGATCCCCGTAGGCTCGACGGCGGCCGCAAGGATGACCGATGCGGGACAATGGGTGGCCTATCTGCCGGGCAACAGGCTGCTGCCGGTGATGAGCGCCATGGCTTTCAAACAGGCGACGGCCTCTCCGACTATTTCCATACCGACTTCTGCAATGGGAACTTCGGGAACCCTGCACACACAACTGTCGTCGGTGGAACCCGGAGGACAAAGCACCAAACAAGCCAATGCGCCCCTTCAATACCTGGAACTGGAGGCGCAGGAAAACGGGAATTTCAGGGACAGGCTCTTCGTTCGGTTTGATGACCACGGCAGCGGCAAAGGCACCGATGCGGCCGATCTTGAAAAGTTGTTCAATAAGACGCTCAATACCTATACCGTCGCGGAAGACAATATGCGATTGGCCGTGGACTTCAGAAAGGAGATCATACAGCCGGTGCCCGTGGGTGTACGGACGGATAAGCCGGGTCAGTACCGGTTCGTAGTGAAAAATAATAATCTCTGGAACGGGAATGTCCTTTACCTGAGGGACAAGCGGCTTCAGACGGAAACCCAGCTGGAGCCGGGTGCGGTCTATACCTTCTCGGTCAGCGAAGCTGAAACGGGCAGCAATGAAGGGAGATTCGAGATATTCAACAAATCCGTACCCGAAGCAGTACCGGCGCATAGCTTTTCTGCGGTACTGTTAGGCAATCCCATCGAAAGGAAGGATGGGATCCAGGTGTTGATCACGAATTCCGACGTGGCGAATGTATCGGTGGAGCTGTTCAATACTTCCGGGGTCAGGCTGGCGGCTACCTATACGCAGAGCGGAATAGTGCAACTGCCGGCATCAGGGCTGGGAGCGGGCATGTATTACATCAGGTGTATAAAGAACGGGGATACGATACTGTTGAAATTGTTGATAAAGTAAAAGTCGAATGGCGCGCAGCAAATAATCGAAATATGAAAATGACAAAAGAACAGGATGCAGTCAACAGGTATTATCTCTTGCTGATTTGTTTTATTGCGGCGATCGGCGGTTTTTTGTTTGGATTCGACACCTCTGTCATTTCCGGGGCATTGCCTTTCGTCGTCAGCCAGCTTCATCTTAACACCCTGATGGAAGGGTGGTTTGTAAGCTCAGCTTTATTTGGTTGCATTATAGGCGTTGCCTTTGCCGGAAAGCTGACCGATTTGTATGGCCGTAAAAAAATAATGATTTTGTCTTCCGTGCTTTTTTCGCTGTCCGCTGTGGGCTGCATGATAGCGCAAGGAACGTTTTTTCTTATTTCGGCAAGATTGATCGGAGGGATTGGAATTGGGGTAGCATCCATGATTTGTCCGCTGTATATTTCTGAATTTTCCCCTCCTTCTCTTCGCGGCAGGCTGGTAGCCCTGTATCAACTGGCCATCACCATCGGTATCGTCGCAGCCTATTTTTCGAATGCCTTTTTGTTCAGATTCTCGCCGAATGAACCTGTAAGCAAATGGATCAGTTACTTTTTTGTTACTGAAAAATGGCGCGCCATGATCGGCCTGGGTTTTGTACCCAGCATTGTTTTTCTGATCTGCCTGTTCTTCGTTCCTGAATCTCCCAGATGGCTCTTGTTAAAAGGCCGGGAAACGCTGGCAATGAAGTATTTGGTAAAGGTCAATGGCAAATCGGCGGCAGAACGGGAAGCGTCGGATATTCTTAGCAACTTGAGGGCGGAAAATGGCAAATCCGTCAATTTGTTTTCACCCGTTTTCCGCAGGGCTTTAGTCATAGGTATTGCCCTGCCGTTTTTTGCGCAGGCATCAGGGATCAATGCTATTATTTATTACGGCCCCACTATTCTTAACCAATCGGGATTGTCTTTGGGAGATGCATTCAGCGGCCAGGTGATCATAGGAATTACGAACGTGATTTTCACATTGGTCGCAATCGTTGCCGTTGATAGATGGGGAAGAAAGCCTCTGCTGATACTTGGTATTGCAGGATCAGTCGCCGCCCTGATAATCGTTGGGACCTTGTTTAAGAATGGTATTACCAATGGTCCATGGATACTCTTTTCCATTTTATTATTTGTTGCCTGCTTTTCTTTTTCGTTCGGTCCGATCTGTTGGATCATCATAGGTGAAATTTTTCCGAATGCGGTACGCGGGCAAGCGATGTCGCTGGCGACACTTTCAGTATGGGTATCTTGTTTTTTCGTCAGTCAAATGACCCCGGTAATGTTGAAAGGCCCTTGCTGCGGGCCTGCCGCGACTTTTTGGACTTTTGCCGCCCTTTGCCTTCCGGCCATTTGGATGACGGTGAAATATATACCGGAAACCAAAGGGAAATCATTGGAAGAAATAGAATCGTATTGGAAATCCTTGAAAAGAGAATGAAATATCCGGAATTATGAGGAAAGAAACTTCCGTCTTGGGAGGGGTGTTATTCATCCTGCTTTTGAAATCTCCCGTTGTTTATAGCCAGGCGTTCGAACCAGCTGCAAAAATGCAATCCCCATCCCTCGATATTTCAGATAAGGAATGGTGTTATCTGGCAAAGTCCGATGTTGTCATAGGGATGCCCTTTCAGCCGGATGTGACCCAGGTAACGTATGATGGCTCGTTATATACCCGCCATGCAGAACTGAATTTTTTTTACGGGGAAAAGAATACTCCAATATTTGCCCGGCAAAAAACATTTTTCAAGGGGTGGATACCCATCGTTCAATATGACTGGATAGCAGACGGATTGCATTACACTATCGAATATTTTTCCGTTCAGCTCGATGGCCAGGGGCCGGAGAATGCCGTAAATTTCGTAAAGTATGCCGTTCAGAACAATACGCTCAGAACGTCCGAGGCGGTACTGAAATCTGCATTGTGCTATAATTCGGGGGACTATAGATTTGCTAAAATCGAATTTCTGCCTGATTCCATGATACTTGGCACCCCGGAAACAGGTTTCTCGAAGGATTGGAAATATGAAATGAAGGGCGATGCCGCCTACAGAAGCGATAGCCTGATTTATGCTTATAGCGGGGGGGGCGGACTGGAAGCTTTTCCAGGAGTGAGGTATGTAAACGCCTTTGAAGGGAAGGGCATCGATATGACTCCATCTACCAGGGAGTGCATCGCAGTATATAGGAAACGACTGGCGCCGGGAGCATCATTCAGTGCTGTATTCAAAATGCCCCGGGTACCCATCGCGAGGGCGAACACCCATTCAATAGCCGCATTAAAAAATGCCGATTATGACGTGTACAGGAGGAAAGTGATCGGCTATTGGATGGATATCATGAAAGGTAAATGCGATATTGAGCTACCGGAAAAAAGGGTTCAAAATGCATATAGAGCCGGCATTGTTCAGGCTTTGCTTGCTACGAGAAATGTGAACGGAAAAAAGGAGCAGACGGACGGGCTGCCTTATCCAAATTTTTTTCTCTCCTCGGTGCCTGAGATGACCCTATTGTACCTCTCTGCCGGCCTGGATCAGCTACCGAAAAACTATTTAATACCGGATGCGATGCTCCAACAGCAGGAGAATGGGCTTTATTTTGACCAGGCCGTCGCCCACGGGAAAATTATCCCGGCCACCCAGGGGCATATATTGTATGCCATCGCCATGACAGCATTGTTCACGCAGGACAGAGCATATGCCCGAAAAGTTTTTCCAAGCCTTGTAAAGGGGGTCGCTTTTGAAAAGTCGTCCATCAATGCCGATAAATATGGATTGTTGCCTCCTTGTTATGCATACGATGCTGAGATGATAACAGGGCATTATTCCGGCCAGAATTTTTTTGCCCTAATGGGGCTTCGATGCTGCATCAGGGTGGCAAGGTTACTGGGAGAAAAAGCTGCTGTAGAGGAATGGACCGCATTAGCCGGGCAATATGAAAAGAATATAATAAAGGCCATTGGTATTTCTGCTAAACAAGATGGCTACATTCCTCCCGGGTTATATGATTATTTAACGGGTCAAAATGCCAGACAGGGGTTCGAGGAGTATCAGACGGACTGCGATTGGGAAAATATGATCCTGGCTTATCCTACGGAAATACTCCCGCCATCCGATGCCCGGGTAGCGGGGACTTTAAAAAGAATTCGCCGGCAATATGCAGAAGGCATTATGACGTATAGGCATGGTATGTATCTGCATCAATATATTACGTCCAATATGATCCAGCAGTATCTTGCTGGCGGTAATAGTTATCTGGCGCTAAAGGATTTCTACCATCAATTGTTGCACAGCGGCTCCACTTCGGAGTGTTTTGAAAACCTGGTAAAACCCTGGACCGACCGCCAGGTTGACCCTGTCTGCCCACCCCCCCATGCATGGGGGGCCAGCAAGCAGGCATTGACAGTCAGGAATTTTTTACTGATGGAGTCCGGAGGGCGAAACGGTATGGATAGCGGCAAGCGGGAGTTATGGATCTATCATTGTCTTTCCCCGGCTTGGGCAGTTCCCGGAAAAAGGATCGTGATCAGCAATGCCATTACGGAATTCGGCAAGATAAGTTCTTCGATGACCTTCACTCAAAATGGCGCCAGGGTTTATTTTAAAGCATCTTTTCATGAAAATCCGGCATGCTACCGGATCAGGATCCCCTATTTTAAGCAGCTTGTGAATTACAAATCAGATGCTAAAGCAACAGAGGTGAAGGAGGATTGCATCTTGCTAAGCCCCGATGCGACCTGGGTTTCGCTGCAATGGAAGGATAAGCCGAAGGCCAATGAAGGTACAGTAGCGGATATATTATCAGAGTACAGGGGTTCAGATAGATTCCAGGGGGTATCCGGAGGGAAGGCCATGATCGAAACACCAACGCCATTCCTTTTGCCCGGCGAAAAAAGTGAATCAGAACAACCGCTGAGTTTCGAGTTAGTCAAAAAAACATTTCAATACGAGTATTCCAGGCTGGCAAAAGAGCAGGAAGCCGCCGGAAAGGTCAGTAAAAAGTAATCTGTTATTATGAATGCAATTTTCCTTGCCATCGATATTGGAGGAACCTATATAAAAGGCGCAATAGTGGATAGCGAAGTATATGATAAATTCCTGAAAAAAAGGGGGTCGGTTACCATTGGCCAGCTCTTTGAAAAAAAGGGAAAAATACCATCTCCCTTTTCCGGGGAGGCGGATTCGGAATGTTTTATAAACGCTATTCTTGAGCTGGTAAAAAGCTTAAATCCGGTGGGTACCCACCTCAAGGGAATCGGCATTTCCTGTTCCGGGGTAGTCAATTATCATGGTACGATGGTCGAAAAGACGACAAAGGCGCTTGTTGTTCTAAAGAATAAGGATTGGAAACCCTATCTCGAATCATACTATTCCTGCCCAGTCGCATTGATCAATGACAATGACGCTGCAGCTATTGGAATGGCAGAGTTGAATTATCTGAAAGGGCCTTCGACCATCGGGGTAATGACAATCGGTACGGGGCTTGGCTTTACTATTTGGCGAAATGGCAGAAGATGGCGGCCTGGCGGCAGCTTACCTTTGTTGGGAAGTATTTATACACCCGGGGGTTCGTATAATGAGTTGGGGAGCGCGTTGCGGCGAGAGAGAGACGATTATTTTAAGCATTTGGCCGGCATTATCACTACGGCCGCGATCCTTTACCACCTTGACGAGGTCTATATAGCGGGCGGACTGGTGGACGCGGCCTCCTCCGTTGGGGTCGATATTTCAGGTCAGTTGGCTTTTTATATGAAAGAGATGGCGGTGGAATCAGACAAGCCTGTCGATGTGAAAATCATCCGGGAGGGGAATGCATTGCAGCTGCTGGGGGCAACGTCACTCATTAGCGGCGAACTGGAAGCTAAACGGCTGAAGAAAACACCCGACTATCAATCAATGGGGACGGAACTGCCTTATAAAAAGGAGCTGTTATTGCATCAATGCGAAGCGATCGAAATTGCCGGGTTGTTATTGACTGCGGAAAACGAGGCGGGTGCTCAATTGCTGGAAAGTATTCCGATCATCTCGATGGTTGCGGAAAAACTGGCGAATTCATTGCGTCGCGGGGGGAGGCTGATCTATGTCGGCGCAGGCACCAGCGGCAGGGTAGCGGCCATGGATGCGGTAGAGATCCCCTGCACCTATGGTCTTTCCAGGGATAGGGTCCTTGCAATAATCGCAGGCGGGGTGTCGGATGCCTCGGTGGAAATCGAATCGAACTTTGAAGAGGATGCCAGCGGTGTTCCTGAACTATTGCTGTTGAATATAAATGAACAGGATACGGTGATCGGCATATCTGCCAGTGGCTCCGCCTATTTCGTTCAATCTGCCCTGGCTTTTGCAAGATCAAGAGGGAGCTATACGGCAATGATCCAATCCGTTGCATCTCCTGAAGGTTTACCGTTTTGCGATGCGGTGATCCCGCTTCATTCGGGATACGAGGTAGTAGCCGGGTCGACTCGTATGAAAGCGGGCACGGCTACAAAAAAGGTACTTAATTGTTTGACCTCCACGGCAATGATCCTGAATGGCGAGGTAATAGGACCTTATATGATCGGTCTGTCCTGTATCAATAACAAACTGATTGCAAGAGCACAGGCTATCCTTAAAGAAGTGTATGACATCTCCGAGCAGGATAGCGCGAAACTTTTACAGGAGAATGACCTGGATATGAGGAAAGTGGTAGGCCTGTTAAAACAAAAATAAAATATCAGGATGAAACGTTCCATAACACTGTTTTTTGTTGCAAGTGTGTTTAAGCTGTTTGCTCAGAGTATGCCGCATTCACCAATTCCCGTTCCCCAGCCGCCGGCTAGTTTGTTGCCGGGAAAAACAGCTCCGGAAGTTACAGATATATGGGTTGTTTTTAAAACTCATTGCGATTTGGGATATACCATGTCAGTAAGTGAAGTTTTAAAAAAGTACAGGGTTGATATGATGGATAATGCAATCAAGGTTATTGATAAAGACCGACTTTATCCACAAAAGGAAAAATTCAAATGGACAATTGCAGGTTGGCCATTATGGAGGGATATTTTGGGTGACATGCAAACACCAGAAAGGAAAATTAAAGTTGAACAGGCTATCAGGGATGGGTATATTAATGTTCATGGATTGCCTTGCACTTTACATACCGATGCGTTTGAAATGGAAGATTATGTCCGTTCTCTTATATATTCCTCTGATGTTGCCCGCAAATACGGATTGCCATTGCCCATTTCGGCAAAGATGACAGATGTACCCGAGCACAGCTGGTTTTTACCGACACTATTGTATCATGCCGGCATCAAGTTTTTGCAAATAGGATGTAACTATTCAATAAGGCCAATGCTATTGCCTTCGTTGTTTTGGTGGGAGGGACCAGACGGGTCAAGAATTTTATGCAGTTACTCGACTCAATACGGAACTGAAATAGCGCCTCCAAACGACTGGCCAGCAAAAAATTATTTGGCTTTAATTATGACACATGACAACGAAGGGCCTCCATCTGCCGGCGAAGTGGAAAAAATAAAAAAAGGCGTAGACGACTTTTCCGTGGCATCAATTCTTAAAGAACAACATCCTGAAATGTTTCCTGCAAGAACACGAAATATTGAAGACTGCAAATTGCACTTTGCAACATTAGATGATTTTGCGAATGCTATTTTCAATGAAAAGCCCGACCTGCCTGTTATCAGAGGTGATATGACCGATACTTGGATTCAAGGTATAATGTCAATGCCTGCAGAGACAAAAATTGCACGTAATGTCAGACCATTTGAATCTGCATTGGATATCATGAATACGGAAATGACTCAATGGGGAATTACAACATCTGATATAAAGGGTAAACTTGCAGTTGCATATGAAAACAGCATGTTGTATGACGAACATACATGGGGCGCCAATACGCCCGGATGGGGCTTTTTTTCTGAAGATGGAATTAACCGTGGAACTGAACGGTATTTATACAATAATGATTTTGTACAGGCAAGAAAAAACGGTTACTACAAAAAGTTTGAAGCAAGTTTTAACGACCACAGACAATATATACTAGAAACAGATAGCATTGTCAGATCTGAATTGAATGCCAGACTGAATTTATTATCCCAAAATGTAATTTCCCATAAAGGCGATATAATTGTTTATAATCCTTTGCCATGGAAACGAAGCCAGTTAATTACGATAGATAATACAAACATATATGTAAATGATGTTCCTGCCAATGGTTATAAAGTGGTGCCATTTGAAAGAAGGGCGATGAAAAAAAAGGAGATATCAAATATTATTTCAACAAAATATTTTGACGTAACAATTGATACTTTGAAAGGCGGAATAGGTTCCTTAATAGAAAAGAATTCAGGGAAAGAATTAGTGGATAAAAATACGGAATATGTGATGGGGCAATATTTGCATGAAAGGTTTAGCTATGATCAGACGATAGACTATTACAATTGTTACGGTACAATGAATAATACATTTGTTGGTATTGTAAAGCCCAATATGCCCGCAAATATTGCATATAAAGCATCTTCTCCTAAACATTGGAAAGCTGTTTATGCCCATTCAGAGCAGGAAGATGTAATTACACTTTTTACCACTGAAACAGATTCTTTAGCAAAGGATGTTTCAATTCGTTTTACTTTTTCTTCAGCAGAACCTTCGGTCGAAGTTGAATGGGGGGTTCATAATAAATATCCAAACACTGTTCCTGAAGGTGGTTGGTTATGTTTCCCTTTCAAAATCGAAGATCCAAAATTTTTGCTTGGCAGAATCGGAAGTGTTGTTGATCTAAAAAAAGACATCCTTTCGGGGGGGAATAGGTATTTATTCGCTGTAAACTCTGGTGCCGCTGTAGTTTCGCCAAATGAGGAAGGAATAGGATTGTGCTCGCAAGATGCCCCTTTAATGAGTTTTGGAAAACCTGGATTGTGGAAATACGATTATGACTATTTTCCTGAAAATGCTTCGGTTTTTGTAAATCTATACAATAATATGTGGAATACGAATTTCCCATTATGGACAGAAGGAAGTTGGACGGAAAAAGTAAAGTTTTGGGTAACTACTAAAGAACAAAGTGCTATAAACAATTTAATAGTAAAATCGTGGGAAACGCGATTGCCTTTAATATTTACAATTTCGAATGGAAAGGGAAACAAATTGCCTTTAGAAAAAAAGGGGCTTGAGGTTTCACGTAAAGGCGTTCTTATTACGGCTTTTGGAAAAAATCCCGATGGGGACGGGACGATATTGCGTCTATGGGAGGAGTCCGGCAATTCTGGTAAATGCTCCATCCTGTTGCCTCCGGACAATCCATTTACAACTGCACAATTTTGCGACCTGCGCGGGCAGGCCATTGGAAAACCATTTCCGATCGCAGATGGAAAGATCGCGACGGACATCGGGGCGTATCAACCTCTATCTATTGTATTGAAATAAGCTTCTATACTCGTCATTATGGAAAAATCAATTTTGAAATCGATCTTCGACCTATCCGAACACAGCGGCCCGCTGTCCGGGATGTTCGAGCAGCCTGAGACCGCAAAGGACTGGGAGCCCTACATGCTTACGGAAGAGCAGGTTAAATCATTTGAAAGAGATGGATTTGTCACGGGGATCAAGATCCTGACACACAAACAGGTAAACTATCTGAATGAAGAGGTGACGAGATTGCAGGGCATCGGCCCGAGGGAAAAGAAGCTTTTCTATCATTATGAAAGCAACGAATCCACCGATCCGGGGAAAGTGCTGTTTCATGCCATCGGCGCATGGAGGGCTTCACCTGGGTTCCACGACCTGATTTGGTCGCCTGCCTACCGAATGGCCGCTTATCAATTGCTGGGCGGGTCATTCCGGTTTTTTCACGATCAATTGTTCTTTAAGCCTGCCAGGCATGGAGGAGTGGTGGCCTGGCACCAGGATTTCTCCTATTGGACTTTTACCAAACCGATGCATCATCTCACCTGCTGGATAGGATTGGACGATGCCACCACGGAAAATGGCTGTCTCTATTTCGTGCCGGGCAGCCACAAATGGGGTTTGCTACCGATAACGGGTTTGACGGGGGACATGGAGGCGGTTAGGAAAGTTTTAGACGAAAAACAAACGGCGGCCTTCGAACAAAAAGTAGCCAACATACTGCAGAAGGGTTATGCCAGCTTCCACCATCCCCTCACCATGCATGGATCGTATTCCAATTATTCGGAACGGCCGAGACGAGCCGTAGTGCTGAATGCGATGGATCGATCTACTTTGGGAAATACGAAGGACTACGAACGTCTCGAGGCATTGCATAATTTCCCTAAGATGGAGCAGGATAAGGCACTGGACAGCCGGTTTTTCCCGCTGTTATTTGACGGAGACAAGGAATTGGAAGGCCTGAAGATACCAAAGATAGATGCGAAAGACCTGTATGAAATATAAGGTGATCCCGACGCGAAAGGCGTGCATATCATTTTGAAAAAAATAATCATGAATACTGAACGGGCGATTGTAACACCCGGCGGTTTGCGGCAGGAAAATATCGATTTCTACCGGGAACAGGGCTATCTCATTGCACCGGAACTCCTGAATGCCGGGGAGATCGAGGCATTGAAAAAGGAGACGGTAGAGATTTTCAAAGGCAACAGGGGGCTTGTCGATGGATTGATAGATGCGGAAGGGGCATCGGATGCGGAACTGTTGAAAAGGTATGTGGCGATCCATTTTCCCCATAAGATATCGCCTTTGATAGAGGCTCATCTTTCTCATCCGGCCATTACCAAAATTTTGACGGGGATCGTGAGTGACAATGTCAAATGCATGCAATCCATGCTTTTTGTCAAGGGGCCGGGCAAGGCGGGGCAGTCCTGGCATCAGGACGAATTCTATATTCCGACCCGGGACCGGTCGCTGACAGGGGTCTGGATCGCCATCGATGATGCGAAGGTGGAAAATGGCTGTCTTTGGATCGTGCCCGGATCGCACAGGCCGGGATATTTGTTCAGGCGGGTGCCCAATTCGAGTGCCGAATATGCGGACGTGGATACGGTGGATGTTTCCGGATATGCAAAAGAGGAGGTCATCCCGGTAGAAGTGAAGAGCGGGTCCGTCGTATTCTTCAATGGCTATACCCTGCACAGTTCACTACGGAACAAGACGACCGATTGTTTCAGGGTAGCGCTCGTCAATCATTATATGAGTGCCGAATCGATGCTGCCATGGGACCAGGACGGAAATCTCGAAGCCACGGAAGACATGCGGGATATTGTGATGGTGGCGGGGGGCGATCCCTATGCCTGGAAAGGGACGGCGGACCTGAACAAACCCTACTTAAGACCTGAAGTGTTGAAGATCAAGGTCAATTGAGTTGATTTTTAAAGGGAATTCATAAATCTGTACATGCGAAAACAATTTTTTTGCCCAAGATGGGGCAGTGAATATTTGAGCTGGGAAGATTTTTTTGGGAGGGCCAGGGATGAGGGGTACGATGGCGTAGAAGCGGGGATCTCCCGGGAAATGGAGCGAGGGGAGCTGGACAGGATCTGGAACCTGGCCGAACAGCGGGGCTTGTTGCTATTACCACAGCACTATGATACCGTCGATGCGGACCCCGGGCGGCATTTTGCTGCTTACTGCGAATGGCTGGAACGTATGGAAGACTACCCTGCGGTGAAGATCAACTCCCAGACGGGAAGAGATATTTTCGGTCCGGAGACGAACAAGGCGTTGATGGAAGTCGCCTCGCAATTCAGTGAAGTGACGGGGATAGCGGTGGTGCATGAGACGCACCGGCACAAATTCTCCTTTGCGGCCCATATTACAAAGGAATACCTGGAGGAGATGCCGGAGTTGAAAATAACCCTGGATGCGTCTCATTGGGTGTGTGTGGCAGAGTCTTTTTTGGAGGATCAGGCTGCGGCAATGGAGCTTTCCATCGAAAGGACCGAGCATATTCACGCCCGGGTCGGATATCCCGAAGGGCCGCAAGTGATGGACCCGCGTGCGCCCGAGTGGCAGCCGGCCCTGCAACATCATTTGCGCTGGTGGGATGCGGTGGTAGCCAGGCATCGGAAGGAAGGGGCGGCATCGGTTACGATCACTCCTGAATTCGGACCCTATCCCTACCTGGCGGAATTGCCTTACTCGCGGCTACCCATCACCGATCAATGGGAGGTAAATGCATGGATGATGCGTTTGCTCAAAGAGAGGTATAAATAGGAATTAAATAAAAATACTGCTATTACAATGAATAAAGGTAGTTGTTTGCGACCATGGGTTCTTTTATTGATGGCCCTATCGATAGGGGCGCATGTCCTGGGGCAGAAGGCCGCCGGGAAGGAATATCATGTGTCGGTGAATGGCAGCGATTCCGGCGACGGATCACCGGTCAGACCCTTTAGAACGATCATGGCCGCGGCAAATGCGGCCTTGCCCGGAGATATAATAACGGTGCACGCAGGGACGTACCGCGAACAGGTAATACCTCCGAGGGGGGGAAACTCGGAAAAGGAGCGCATCGTTTACCAGGCGGCAAAGGGCGAGAAAGTTGAAATAAAAGGATCTGAAATCATGAAAGGTTGGGAGAGATCGGGAAACGATACCTGGATGGTCCGCATTCCGAACACAGTTTTTGGGAGGTTCAATCCCTATAGTGACCTGATTCGCGGGGATTGGTTTACTCCTACCCCCAAAGACAGGGTATACCATACCGGCGCCGTATATCTGAATGGCGACTGGCTGATGGAGGCGGCAAGCCGGGAAGAGGTCATGAGAACCGCCGACGAAAAGAACCCCCTCTGGTGGGCGACCGTCGACTCCACTCACACCACCATATGGGCGCAATTCAAAAATACGGACCCCAATAGCGCGATGGTGGAGATCAATGTCCGGCAAACTGTTTTTTACCCGGATAAGCCTTTCATCAATTTTATCACGGTGAGGGGTTTTACTATGCAGCATGCGGCCACCAACTGGGCGCCTCCGACTGCTGAGCAGATGGGATTGATCGGGACGCACTGGAGCAGGGGATGGGTGATCGAGGACAATACTATTCAATACTCCAAATGTTCCGGCGTCGCGCTAGGCAAATACGGGGATAAATGGGACAATGACAATACCGAGTCGGCAGAAGGCTATGTGGGCACCATTCATCGTGCGCTGGCCTTTGGATGGAACAAAGGCACTATCGGCGGACATCTTGTACAGAACAACACGATCGCGTATTGCGAACAGGCGGGTATTGTCGGCAGCATGGGCTGTTCATTCAGTACCATCAAAGGGAATACCATTCATGATATCCATATACGGAGGCTGTTTACGGGGTTCGAGATGGCCGGCATTAAATTTCACGGCGCCGTGGATGTACAGATCATGAACAACCATATCTACCGGACCGTCATGGGGGTGTGGCTAGACTGGATGGCGCAGGGAGCGCAGATAAAGAACAACCTGCTACACGACAACGACCTGGACATTTTTTTGGAAGTCCAGCATGGTCCCATCCTGGTAAGCAATAATATTTCAATTTCCAAAACAAGCCTGACGATGAACTCGGGCGGGGTTGCATTCGTGCATAACCTATTTGGCGGGACCGTGAATGTCATAGCCTACGATGCCCGGATGACGCCTTATCATAAGCCGCATTCGACAGCTGTTGTGGCCCTCCATGACAACCCCGGCGGGGACATCAGATTCATCAACAACCTTTTTGTGAATGGGAGTAACGAAGAGCAATATGACAAGGCCCTTCAGCCGGTGGTATTTTCCGGCAACGTATTTACAAAAGGCAGCAACCAGCCTGTAGGCAAACTGCTCTATCCCCGGACGGACTTTTTAAGCAAGACACAACAGGCTGCTTTGAAAGATAAAATAGAGAAGGGGGAATTGTACAGGCCGGATTTCGATGCGGCGGCGACGCTGGTTACAGAAAAGAACGGCGTCTATCTGCAGATCGCCCTGGATAAAAGCTGGCTCCTCGCGCAGAAGAGGCAGTTAGTGACGACGGGAATGTTGGGCAGGGCCATGGTCCCGGACCTCCCGTTTGAAAATACGGACGGATCGGCTCTAAGGATCGAAACGGATTATTTTGGTAAAGACAGGAATGCTTCCAATCCGTCACCCGGGCCTTTCGAGATCATCAACAGCGGAAAGCAGAAGATTAAAGTATGGTAAAAGGCACAGTTTTAAATCTGTTGTAAATGAGCGTTTCGAATTTTGAACTATTTCCTACGGTCTTTATCCCTGGCGCCCGCGGAAGCCAGGGTTGGAAAGAGGTGTCTTTCCGGTTGTTCAGCCAAATAGAAGCAAGGAAGCAGCGTAAAAAGTGTTTCGTGGCAATAGAATGTTATCATGGGGTCAGTACCACTGAAATTTCAAGGGCGCTGCATGTATGGGAACCTCTTTTCTTTGGCCGTACCGGAAATATCGTGATCGTGCACGCCAGTGATGCGATGAGGGCGTCCGGGGAATTGGAGGAATTGGTTTTCCCCTTTGTGACGGAAGACCCGGTGTTCGGGTATATCAGCCCGCTGGACCTCCCGGCCTTTTTCGATGGGGAAAAGATTGCCGCCCTGCGTTGGCAGGCCGAACGGGCGACAGAAGAATTAGTGATCGTGATTGGGGTTGGGGCCACCCTTATCCTGCCCGAACCGGACCTGCTGATCTACGCGGATATGCCGCGCTGGGAGATCCAAAAACGATTTAAACGGAATGAAGTCTCCAATCTTGGCGGCGACAACGCAATCGCGTCCTTCGCTTATCAATACAAACGAGCCTTTTTTGTAGACTGGCGGGTATGCGATCGTCACAAGACAGGCCTGATGGACAAATGGGATTATGTGTTAGATACCACCCTTTCCGGATATCCAAAAATGATCGAAGGGAGGGTTTACCTGGAAGCATTGGCGAGGGTGGTAAAAAGGCCGTTCCGGGTCATGCCCTTTTTCGACCCCGGCCCCTGGGGCGGTCAATGGTTGAAGGAAATTTGCAATCTTGACAGGAGCGAAAAGAATTTCGCCTGGGCGTTCGATTGCGTGCCGGAAGAAAATAGCCTGCTGCTCCGGCTGGAGGATATGGTCTTCGAGACGCCTTCTGTCAACGTCGTTTTTGCGCAGCCGGAACAATTGCTGGGAAGGCAGGTCTATGAAGCATTTGGGGCTGAATTCCCCATCCGGTTTGATTTCCTGGATACCATGGAAGGCGGCAATCTCAGCCTGCAGGTGCATCCGCTGAAGGCCTTTATCCGTGAACAATTCGGGATGGCATATACCCAGGATGAAAGCTATTATTTTATGGAGGCAAAGGAGGATGCCTGTGTCTATCTCGGACTGAATGAAGGCATCGATCGGGATAGCATGATCAGGGATCTGGAGGCGGCTCAGCAGCCGGGTGGCCATTTCGATGCGGATAAATATGCAGGTAAATGGCCCGTCCGAAAACATGACCATGTGCTGATCCCATCGGGTACGGTCCATTGTTCCGGCGCCAACGGCGTGGTATTGGAGATCAGCGCCACGCCTTATATTTTCACTTTTAAACTTTGGGACTGGGGCAGAATGGGGCTGGATGGGAAGCCCAGACCTATTTCGCTGGAGCATGGGAAGAAAGTGATCCGATGGGAAAGGACACAATCCTGGGTACAGGAGCATCTGATGAATAAATTCGAGACTATTGCCGAGGGCCCGGGGTGGAAGGAGGAGCGTACGGGGCTGGACCCGGATTCTTTCATCGAATCCCGGCGTCACTGGTTCACCGGACCCGTCATCCATGACACGCAGGGTGTCGTCAACGTATTGAACCTAGTCGAAGGCAGGGAAGCCGTCGTGGAAAGCCCTATCAACGCATTCGAGCCATTCGTCGTGCATTATGCAGAAACCTTCATCGTCCCGGCGGCAGTGGGCATCTATAGCATCCGCCCGCATGGGGAAAGCGAAGGGCTGCCATGCGCCACGATAAAGGCATTTGTCAGAACAGATAAGTTAGCAGCATCAACCGGACAGTCATGGAAATAAGATCAAACCTCGTTATCGGGGTCGACATCGGGGGGTCCCATATCAGCGCCTGTGCCATCAATATCGCCAGCACTATATCCGTTCCTCTTTCTTCATTGAAGAGAAGGGAAGTTCGGGCGGACGGTGAAGCGGTAGAGATCGTGGATGCCTGGGCTGCGGTGGTTGAAGATTGTGCCGGGTGTTTGCCAAATCGGAGTGACTGGCGGATCGGGATCGCCATGCCCGGTCCTTTCGATTACGAGCAAGGCATCAGTTGGATAAAAGGCCTCCACAAATTCGAATCGTTGTATGAAATGAATGTCCGCGAATTGTTGGCGTTGCGGCTGGGCATCGCGGCCGGACAGATAAGAATGATGAATGATGCCTCGGCCTTCCTGCTTGGCGAAATGAAGGCCGGAGCAGGGAGGGGGAGTTCCAGGGCAGCGGGCGTCACGCTTGGCACGGGCCTGGGTTCGGCTCATTATTATGATCATGTTCTATACGATGGAGACCTCTGGTGTACCCCTTTCAAGCTTTCGAGAGCAGAAGATTATCTCTGCTCGAGGTGGTTCCTTCAAATGTATGAGTCCGTCAAAGCATACGGATCGGCATCCATCACAGGGCGGCAAAGCATCACCGGGGTAAAGGAGCTGGCGATGTTGTATGAGGAAGATCCGGATGTAAGCATGATCTTTACCAGATTCGGTCGTCATCTTGCAGAAGTCTTGTTGTCTAAATATCCTCCTTCCGTACAGGATAGGCTGATCATCGGCGGGAACATCGCGAAGGCGGGGAGGCTATTTATTCCAGCGGCGCTGGAGTGGTTCCGGGAGCAGGGCGTCGCCATCCGTTTGCACACGGCGGAGCTGGGTGAACTGGCGCCCCTTATCGGTGCCGCCGCGCTGTGGGAAGAAAAATTCATCGATCAAAATAGAGGAGATAAATGTCAAATCAATGGTTGTTTATGAATGGGAAAAGGATTCATTTGCATGGAGCTGCTGCGTTTTGTCAAAGGGGTTAATACTTGGGAGCTTATGAAAGCGAATAGAATATTTATCGTCGGTCTGATCATGTTCTTGCTGTGTGCTCCCGGCATACGTGCTCAATCGGAGAAGGAGCTGGCCGGGATCATTTTACAGGACAGGCGGCTGGATACCATCCAGGACCGGGCCCTGCAGCTTTTGCACGGCTTCAATGCCGGAACATCTTACGGAGAGGTATGGATAAGGGACTTCAACACCTTTATCAATGGTTCCATGCAGGTGCAGTCGCCACAGAAGGTGAGGGAGATGCTGTTGCTGTTTTTTAAATTGCAGGGTGATGACGGCGATGTCGTGGACGGGTTTATCGATTCGACAAAGGTATCCGTAGGTTATTCCTTCCGGTACAGCCGTCTGGCCCCAGGCTGGGCTGCCCATAAAAATACGGTGGAGACGGACCAGGAATCCTCGCTGATCCAGGCTATCCGGAAATATATTACCGCGACAGGGGATGAAGCGATACTGAATGAAAAGATCGGAGGGGTTACGGTCTTGCGGCGGATGGAACTGGCCCTGGAATATATCCACCGGCATCGGTGGAACAGCCAATATGGGCTGGTTACCGGAGCGACTACCATCGACTGGGGGGATGTTCAACCCGAATCGGGATGGGGGGTAGCCATCAACGATCATACAAGATGGGCAATAGACATCTATGACAACGCAATGTATGCGATGGCCCTTGGCGATTTCCTCGCCATGAAGCCTGCAGGATATCATTCCGATGAAGACTGGTCGGCGATCGCCGGGGATATCAAAAAACAGGTGAGGAAACATTTGTGGGACAACCGTCTCCAAAAGTATATCCCGCATCTGTACCTCGAAGGATCGCCTTTTCCAGCTACTTTTGATGAGCGAAGGCTGTTATTTACGGGAGGGTCGGCTTGTGCCATTTTAGCCGGTTTCAATACAAAAGAGGAGATTGCGGAGATCAATCGCCAGATGGTCGGGGCAGTGGCCAAAGAAAAATTTGCTACCATAGGTATGACCGTTTGTCCTCCGTATCCCGATAGCGCCTATCCCAATATGAAGCCCTACGTATATCAAAACGGCGGCGACTGGACGTGGTTTGGGGGCAGGATGATCGCTGCTCTCGTCAAAGCGGGTTATGCAAGGGATGCATGGGAGGAACTGCAGCCTATGATCGGCCGCACGTTGTCAAACAAAGGTTTTTACGAATGGTATGATGTAAAGACCGGCGAACCCAAGGGCAGCGGCGATTTTCGGGGAGAGGCCGGGGTATATTACGATGCGATCCGGGTGTTGCGGCAATGGGCCAGCGATCATAAATAAATCATTATGCTGACAGGGCGATTGATATTGGGTACGGCAGGGCTGGGCGGGATCTGGGGCAAAGTCGATCGGGAAGAATCCGTCCGGACGATCCTCTCTGCCCTGATGAACGGAGTGGATGCCATCGACACGGCCCCGGCGTATGGAGATGCACAAGCATATATCGGCGAGGCATTAAAAAGCTGGCGGGGTATCAGGCCCATGATCAGCAGCAAGGCGGGCCGTCTGAGGGGCTCGTCAGCCTGCGAGGGATATTATGATTATACGGATGAGGGAATGTTCCGAAGCGTGGAAGCTAGCCTGGAGACAATGGACATTCCCGCATTGGACATTTTGTTCCTGCATGAACCCTGGATGGTGGCGCCTGAAGAGACCGGCAGGGTCATCGAAACGCTGGTCTGTATAAAAAACCAGGGCTATGCCCGTAGTCTCGGGATCGGAGGCGCCTGCCCGGCCTGGATCTACCCCTATATGGCATCGGGGATCTTCGACGTCGTGATGGAATTCAACAGGCTCAATGCCTGCAATCTGTCTGCCCTGGAGGATACATTGCCTTACTGCACGAAGCATCATCTCCGCTACTTTGCCGCCAGTCCACTTTATATGGGCTTGCTGGGGAGGAATTTCCAGCCGTTTACAAAAGAAAAGCCGGACTGGCTGTCTCAGGAACTCGTTAGCATCGCCTGCGAATTGGAATCCCTGGCGCGGGAGAACAAAATGTCGCTGCAGGCACTGGCACACCGGTTCCTGCTGTCCTTACCCTATGAGTTCAGTATTGTCATCGGAGCATCGAACGGAGAGGAATTTTATGACAGCATGAATGCATTGGAGAAAGGGCCGTTACCAGCGGAGATATCAGAAAAGATATTGGAAAATATTCTAAAAATCCGGACCTAAACCGAGATCATATGCATGAGATTGCCGACGTTGTTTTCAATATTACCAGCGTGCACCTAAGGGTGTTGGAGCCGACAAAAAATGTCATCCCGTTCCAGGATGCTACGATGGGGCCATTCTCCGCCTTTGGTCTTGCCCTGATCACGCTAGAGGATGAGGATGGCGTTGTGGGGGAGTCGCCGGTAAATGGGGGCTATACCAATATCCTGGAGAACTGCTTGCTCCCCATCCTGCTGCACAGCAATGGCCTGCCCTATAAGGAAATCTATCATCGACTGTACTGGTCGATACGCAACGAAGGTTTCAGGGGACCCGCTTCCGCCCTCGTGGGGCAGATCGATTTTGCGTTGCATGACCTGGCAGCCCGGAAGATGGGCGTTCCGCTGCATACCTATCTCGGAGGCACGCGGAGAGACGTAAAAATATATGCCAGCGGCGGCGGCACCAATTATTCCTTGCAACAGTTGGAGACGGAAGTGGGGCTTTTCCTCGAACGCGGGGTCGATTGTTATAAAATGAAAGTGGGGAAGGATTTTGGGACCAGGTTAGCCGAGGATGTGGAAAGGGTGAAATTCGTTCGCGGGCTGTTGGGTCGCGATATCAAACTGGCGGTCGACGCCAACCAGATATGGTCTTGCGAGCAGGCGCTTCGGTTCATCGATCTTACGGCCGCCGAAGATCTGGCGTGGCTGGAGGAGCCTCTTCATTCTGCGGACTATGAGCAGATCGGGCGTTTGTGTAAAGAAAGTCCGCTTGCAATTTCCTATGGCGAATCCGAGCGCAGCGCGCTTGTATTCCCGAATCTCGTGAGCCTCGGCGTCCGGCATTTACAGCCCATTCCTACCCAGCTGGCGGGTATCCGGGAGTGGATGGAGGTCAGGGACCTGGCTGCCGGCGCGGGTCTGGACTTTTCTTCGGGTGGCTATTCGCTGTATACTGCCTCGTTGATGGCTGCGGTCGGAGGCGACTATCCCGTGGAATACTTGTACGACATTTTATCCGGACTCGAATCGTATTTCGAAGTCCGCCCTCTATGGGAAAATGGCCGTTTTGTCCTGCCCGATGTCGAAGGGATCCCCGTGCGGATCAATTGGGAGCATTGCCTGAAAGAGAATAAGGTGATTAAGGCTCAGACCTGGACAAGGAAAAATACCAGGGAATATCGTCCGACCGTGTCATTATAGCTTAACTCGTTTTCGCGCTAATAAATCTGGTAGTTTTATGCCAATAAACCCGGTAGTATTATGCCAATAAATCTGGTCACGGTGGATTGCCTGGTGCTGGTGGCCTATGTAATGGCATTGTTCATTTTTGGATTTTTTATCAACAGGCAGCAAAAGAAATCGAATGCTGATATTTTCCTCGGGGGCAGGTCATTGAGGTGGTGGCAGATCGGGTTCTCCATGTTTAGCGCGAATGCGGGGCCATTGACGCTGATCGGCTTTTCCAGTCTTGGATTTTCACACGGCGTGGTGGGGTTTAATTTTGAATGGTTGGGCTGGATCTTCCTGATGCTGCTGGCGATGGTCTTTTTGCCACGCTATCTCTCTTCGGAGATCAGGACAATGCCCCAGTTCCTCCTGCTCCGGTTTGGCAGGCGGTCCTATTTCTTTCTCATCATTTACAGCCTGATCTCGATACTCGTGGTATGGCTGGGCAGTGCGTTGTACGCCGGGGGGCTCGTTCTATCGCAGGTATTTCATTGTTCGTTATGGCAGGCCGTACTGGTGGTTGCCGTCATTTCGACCAGCTATACGGCAATCGGGGGATTCAATGCCGTAGTGCGCACGGGCATATTTCAATCGCTGATCATCATCATTTCCTGCCTGGTGCTTACCGGGTTGGCCCTTGCCAAAGCAGGCGGTATCCACCAGGTGATCGCCGCCGTACCTGCGGATCGCTGGAGGATCTTTCGTCCGGCCAGCGACCCGGAATATTCCTGGGTTGCGATCCTGGCCGGTTATCCCGTTGTGGCGATCTATTACTGGTGTGCCGATCAGACGATCGTTCAAAAAACATTGGCCGCGAGAAACATCAGGGAGGGTCAGTATGGGACGATGTTCATGGCTGCATTGAAAATATTGACTCCTTTTATTTTTATCGTTCCGGGCATCATTTGTTTCGCATTGTTCAGGGATAGTTCAAGCCCGGATAACGCCTATATCACGCTCGTGAGTCGCCTGATGCCGGATGGACTGCGGGGACTGGCCGTGGCGGCGATCATTGCCGCCCTGATCGATACGGTGTCATCGGGGCTGAATTCCTTCAGCACCGTCTTTACGCTGGATATTATCGGCAAGTACACAAAATTCAACGAGAAAGAAACGCGCCGGGCGGGAAGATATCTGACGGTGCTGGCGGCTGTTCTCGCCATCTGTCTCGCCAATCTTTTCGGCCATTCGGGCAAGGCGCTTTTCGAATTGACGCAGGGATTGGTCTCCATCATGGCGCCACCCCTGACCGTTGTCTTTTTGATAGGTACGATCTGGAAAAGGGTCAATAGCATCGCGGCGGAGACCGTATTATACGGGGGCGGTTTCGTTTGCCTGGCTATCGGCATCTGCTATGTGACCAATTATCCATACAGGGGATTCTGGCCGCATTTTTTGTTGTTGTCGGTCTATCTTTTCGGGGCGTTAGCTGCAGTCATGGTGTTGGTGACCCTGGTAACGGGGCGGAAAAATACGACAGGATTGCGGGTGGTCGCGGCTTCCGCGGCGTCAAAAGGCGTGGAAAATCCTGGTGGGATCAAATGGGTGTGGGTCGGCTGGGGTATACTGGCAATGATCATGACAATTCTCTATCTTGCATTCAGTTAAACCATCAATGATGAGACGGGTATTGTTGCAGTTGTTGTCGATATCGGCGTTGCTGCATTTTTTTTCATGCAACGGCGGGGAGAAGGCCAAAGACGAGGAAGCGTCGCTGGTGGAAAAGGTATTTGTGGTGAACATTGTCGGCAATGAGCAAAAACTGAAGGAATACCTCCACTATCATGAGCAGGTGTGGCCGGAAGTCGAGGCTGGTTTCCGGAAGGCCGGATATCGAAAGATCACCTTGTACCGGTATGGATATTTATTGATAATGACTGTTGTGGTGCCGGCGAAGGCCGATCTGCAGCAAATGGGAAAGATAGCCGAAAGCTATGACAAGCGATGTGCGGAGTGGAACAGGATCATGAGGGGATATCAGACGGGTGCGCCTGGGATGGCGGCAGGAGGAGGGTGGGGGGAAGCCCTCCCGTTTTATCGATTCACGGCTCGTTGAGCCTATGATTTTGCGCTATCGGTAACCCGGTATCGCCGGAGAAAATCGCGGGGGGAAAGTCCCTTGACCTCTTTGAAGTGTTTGTTGAAATTCGACATGTTGTTGTAACCGCTGTCATAGCAGGCTTCGGAGACATTGTGATGACCTTCGAGCAGGAGCCTGGCGGCATGGCCGATGCGTACTTCTTTTACGAAATCCGTCAGTGTACGGTTGGTGCCGCTCTTGAATAAGCGGCAAAATGCCGCCGTCGACATCGACAAAAGGGTAGAAACGTCCTGCAACGTGATCTCTTCCTTGAAATGGGAGAAGATGTGAGCGAACACCTTATTGAGCTTGTTGGCCTGGTTGGGGCTCTCGGCGGTATTGAAGTAGGAGGAACATAGCGTCTTGCCGGTTGCAGAGAGCGCCAGCATATCGAGGAGACGAAGCATATGTGCCGACCTGGCGAGGCCCGTTTCGAAGATCATTTGTTGCATGACCTGTTTGGCCTCCAGAACAGCAGCACCCTCGAATAAGACTCCTTTGGCGGCCTTATCGAAAAGCGCATTGAGGTGTCTGGCCTCGGGTTTTTCCAGCAAATCTTTGCCAAGGAAGTCCGGGAAGAAGTGAACGATGGTGGCCCTGGGCTGCAGCAGCGGATTGGTCGCTTTGTAGTATTGCCAGCAATGAGGCAAATAACTGCCGAGCAGTACCAGCTCCGGTCCCTCGAAATCCTGAATATGATCGCCTATAAACCGTTTGCCGCAGCAATTCTCGAGCAAGGCGATCTCGAAGTTGACATGGGATTTGAACGTCGTATACTTCTGCATTTCCAGCGACTCCGATCGTATGGTAAACGATTGATCGGGAGGGAAGGTAAAATTCTCATAAATGTACTGCATTCGGATTGATTGGGGCCTATGAATAGACGGAGTCGTCTATGAAGGTATAAAAAATAGTGGGCTTTCCGTCAAAATCGCATTTATTATAGTCAAAATTGAGGTTGTTTGGCAGGGGATACCCTCTAATTTTGCCTGGATGAGACATTATTTTTTGCTTGCTATTCTGCCGCTTTTCGTGCAGGTAATAGCGAAAGCGCAGGACAAGAAAACTATATTGGATGGCGCACTCAAGCCTCTGCATGGCACAGCAACATTTGAAATATGGCATTACGAAGGAAATACCTTAAGACAGAAGGAAGTCATTGGTTCTGTGGGGGATGGATCCGGTGAGCTGAAATCAGCGGGTGCGGTTTGGAGATATGACATCGTGGCTGCAGAACGGACCATAGATGGATCAATCAAATTGAATGTCAAATTTCGTCTCGAGAAGGGGGTTGCGAAAGAAGCAGCGGTGGCGGTAAGTTTTCATTTTTCAGCATGGACAAAGGAGAATGATGTAATGATTCCCGCGGCAATTTATGACGGCAACCGATTTCCTGTTTTGAAAGGCGGCTATAACCCACCTTATCCGCCATCCATGTATTTCGACAAAAATCTGCCATTGACCTTTTCAGATAACCCAAGGCTGGGGTTAACTATCAAAGAACCTTCGAAAATAGAGTTGCTCACCTGGAATGCTGCTACTCCGGCCATAAGCTATTTTTCTCCCGCCCGCAAGGAGGGTTTTATTGTTATAACGGAGCCAAAGACAAAGATGGGTATCTCCGGGTTGACGGTCGAGGAAGCCAATGACAGAACGACGGCCACTCTTTCCATCGTCGCCCCGGGAGTAAGGGAATATGCCGCCGGTTTTGGTGATTTTAGAAAGAGCGACGACAAGGCGCACGACTGGCAGGAAAACGAGGAGTTGAATTTGTCGTTGTACCTGTGTGCGTTTCCAGCGGAAAACAGGCCGGAATTCCTGGCCTATTTTATGGATAAACGAAAGGCGCTGACCGGTGAAACGCCTCAATATTATGTTGCACCCATGAGCGCGATATTCGACTACACCAGACAGCAGGTAGACAACGGCCGTTTTCACAACACCCCCTATGCGTCCATTTATTTTCCCGAAGGCGGCATGCATCGTTTCCAATTGGGTTGGGTCGGTGGGATGATGAATACCTATCCCATGCTGGCATTGAATGACTCCTTCCATTTTCATCGTGTCGCCAACACCATAGATTTTGTTGTGAATAAATTGCAAGGTAAAAGCGGATTTTTCTACGGGGTGATCGATGATGGCAGCGTAATGGTGCCGGAAAGGGGGCTGCCAGCCATCCTGCAGTCGAAATATCCCCATATCGTGTCTTCGGCTATGGTAAGAAAAAATGCGGATGCTCTCTTTTGGTTTTGCAAGCATTTTATGCTGTACAAGGCACTCGAACGCGAAGATTCGATAAAACCGGAGTGGGAGAGATCAGCGCGGAGGCTGGCGGAGGCTTTTGTCAGGACATGGAAGGAAAATCGAGAGCTTGGGCAATATATTGACCCGGAATCCGGTGAAATATTGGTATACAATTCTACTGCAGGCTCGGTTGCTCCTGCTGCTTTGGCGTTGGCGGCCCGTTATTTTAATGAGCCTTCCTATTTACAAGCTGCCGGGGAAATTGCAGAAAGCTATTATCACCGTTTCACGGAGCAGCTGGGCTTCACCGCGGGAAATTGCGGGGATATTTGCCAGGACGCGGATTCCGAATCTGCCTTTGGGTTACTGGAGTCATTTATGGCGCTGTACTGGGCTACGGGGGACGGAAAATGGCTTGAAAAGGCGAAGGTGGAAGCGGCGCTTTGTTCGACCTGGACTATATCGTACAATTATGCGTTTCCTGCGGGCTCCGATCTATATCGCATCGATGCACACACCACGGGAGCTGTGTGGGCCAGTACGCAAAATAAGCATGGCGCTCCCGGTATTTGTACGTCTTCAGGGGATTATCTATTCAAATTGTATAGGGCAACCGGTGAGCAGCGCTATGCCGAACTTTTGCGCGATATCCTGAATGCGCATACCGAGATGGTGGAGCTACCCGGTCGGCCAACTGTAACCGCGGGAGTGGGGGATGCTTCAAGGGGAACCAAATGGGGCATGTCGATGGAACGTATACAAATCTCCGATGCGGAGGGAAAAAGCGCGATTGGGAAATTATATGGTTCAAACGGGTGGACGGAACTCAATGGATTGTTGATGGGTGTTGAGCTGCCGGGCATTTATTTGCAAACGGATAAAAATATACTGATCGTTCTTGATCAGGTGGAAGCGAAAAGATGGAAGGATAAGATGGGGAGGACTATGCTATCTATTAAAAACCCTACTGCTTATGATGCAACGGTTTCTATCTTTCAGGAAACATCAAAGGAGGCGGGAACTCCCCTGGGATACACGGAATTTTTAAAATGGCGGAAAGTGAAGGTGAAGGCCGGAGAGACCGTTGAAACGGAGATCATATAAAATTGAGTTTGTTTATTCTACCTTATTTTCTAAATGGTACTCCTTTTGTATGAGAGCCATCAGGCCGATGGCTTTAATTCGATATTGTTTTTCCCAATATTCGATGATCTCTATATCGGCCTTCTCGAATCTAATAAAGGAGTACAGTTGTTCAAGCGATGCTATGTCGTGTCGCAATAGGATTTCCTTATGCGGCAAATAGGTGTTGTAACTTTGGTCGTTATAGTCCAATGGAATTTCGGGCAAAGAGATCAATTGCATGGCAAATTCATCCAGCCTTTGCCAACGGGGAACATAAAAATGTTCGGTAATAAAATTGAGGTCTCGTTCATATACCAGGTTTAGGTTGGCAATAGATTCAATTACCGGTTGATCTTTAAGCATGCTGAAGCCGCCTGCATTTTTCAATTGTACCAGCGTATTATCGTAACGGGTAAAAAACCAATTCCAGCCGTAGAAATAGATAAAATGATGGTAGAAGGTATCTTGTGCATCGATGTTTTGCAGTCTTTCGGTCGGAATGGATAAAGCACTATCCATTTTCCGAACCAGCGATTTTTGTAAACCGGTGATTTGTGTTATTTCGGCGGTGTCTTTCTTTAGATCTGCAAGCATGCTCTCCATATATTTCCTTTCTTTCTCTTTGTTCGAAATGCCCTCCCGTATATTCTCTGCAAAGAAACCCATCGTTACCGCTAAAAAGATCATTAGGAACTCCAAAAAATATTCTTTCCATTTTTTAGGCTCATGATGAAGGTCGGGATGATGATGTACTTCCATATTTTCGGTTTCCTGGTTTGGGGTGATTGGGTTTTTCTCGTCGGTGGGAATGGGCTCTTCAGAAATTTCTTCTGATGGAGGTGAGGTCGAATTGTCTAAAGGTTCATCAGGTGTATCGGCTGACATATATTTGGCTTAGGGGTTGAGTTAAAAAGTTAAATTACAAATAATTGGGTTATAGTGGATAATCGAAAGATTACCAGTGAATAATCGTGGAAGTGTCTTTGTAGATTTGTAGACAAATAATTTCCTAGGATATCTTCGATGAGGAAATATTGAAGATTTGAACCTGTTAAAGCTGATGTGTGGTTAAATATGTCCGATTTCCTTTAAGACGATTGCTCTTATCGCTTCAGCAATTTCATAAAAGCCCTTGGTCTCATCCATATCAGGCTGCAGGAAGTCGTGTGGGTATCTCCCCTGCACTGCAAAATCTTCCAAATTTTTCAGATCGATGATTCCAATTGAGGGTTGGTAAACAGAGCAACTTTTGACTAAAAGGTCCAGGTTATGAGTTCGGGGAAATTCTTCTTTCTTGAAGACTTAGAACGTTTTTAAGTATTTCTCGACTGCTTGCTGACAGTGGAAGCAGGCTACATCCAAGACGATGGGCTGGTGTTCAATGATCAATTTGGCAGTAATCAGGTCGTGTTCCGCCTTTTCGATCCATTGGCTAAGATGATTTTCTTCAGCTTCGGTCATAGTTCAACGGCATCTTTCATGGCATAATTGACTATATGTCCGATCAAGTGTCTTTTTTCATCGACATCCTTTTCACTTTCCACAATTACATCGAAAGGTGCATTAAACGCATATACGAGGGCCTTTCTTATCTTCCTCTGCCAATCCATCTTTACGCGCGGTGCAAACGTATCGTTCGTCACGACAAGCAAATCGTAGTCGCTTTCCTTGTCCGCCTCTCCTCTTGCCCGGGATCCAAACAAGAGAACGCGCGAGTTCGGCAAAAAGGAATTCACCGTTGATTTGATTGCTATAAATTCACTAAACGTCCCAAGCATTTAGTGATCCCGCTGGGACTCGAACCCAGGACCCATACATTAAAAGTGTATTGCTCTACCAACTGAGCTACGGAATCGGACCCATTGGCCGGGGCGTTGCGCGCGGCCGGTTTTTTGGGAGTGCAAAAATACGGTAAAAAGAAACGCGGGCAAATTTTTCGGGGAATATTTTTCCACGGGAAATTAATGGTTTTCAACATTTTCGCAGCAGAAAATTGGGGGTGCGGGAAGGGGCGGGGCGAAAAAACTAATAAATTAGTTGGAAAACTAATCGATTAGTAGTAGCTTCAGAAAAAATTTGCGGAACATGCAGAAATTAGCCAAACGCGAGGAGCAGATCATGCAGGCCTGCTGGCACCTGGGAAAGGCATTCATTAAGGAGATCATTGCCGAACTGCCGGACCCCAAACCCCACTACAATTCGGTTGCCACGATGGTGCGGATCCTCGAAGAAAAGGGCTTTCTCGGTCACGAGACGCTTGGAAACACTTTCCAATACTATCCCGTCGTCTCCAAGGAACAATACCAGAACCACGCTTTCGACGATATCGTCAAACAATATTTCAATAATTCCTACCCACGGATGCTGGCCTATTTCGCCAAAGAACAAAAGATATCCAGGGAAGAACTAAACGAAATCTTTGCGCTGATTCAATCTCAAAAGAAATGATACCTTATATCCTGCATGTAACGGTGATCACCACGATCTGTTTCCTGTTCTATAAGCTCCTGCTGCAGAAGGAGACCTTCTACAGGCTCAACAGATGGATGTTGATGGGTTGCCTGGCTGTCTCGTTTGGGCTTCCGCTGCTGCCCGTTCCGAGGGAATACAGTTGGAGGGACAAATGGGTGGAAAGGGCCGATCCGCCGCCGTCGACCGAAGTCAGGACGGTGAACGACGTGAAACCATCCATCGGAAATGGCGCCGACGATGCCGTTCGCCGGGGCGCCCCTGGTGTGTTGGTGGGCGTGCAGGATAAGAGGGCGGGGATGGCGAAGGCGAAGCGGTTGAGGGCAGTGCATGATCAGGGAATGGCTGCGACGAAGACGGCAGCAAATGAACCAGGAACGGTTGCGATGCAGCCGGTGCGGGTGAGTGGGGTGGGTGACCCCGGAAAGGAGGCGACGGTGACAATGCAGGTGGGGTCAGCGCCTGATCCGGGAATGAAGGTGACGCCGGTTGGAGCTACAGTGGGGGCCAGCGCTGCGCATGACTCGCGGCCGGATGTCCGGACCATCCTGTTGCTCGTCCTGCAATGGCTATTCTAC
>Ga0206921_10074_pt1 | contig 29111 bp, 6 predicted proteins | sample Alteio_BWOrgHeat_66_FD_152930 | JGI IMG/M metagenome (GOLD analysis project Ga0206921, IMG submission 152930) | Enriched cells from forest soil in Barre Woods Harvard Forest LTER site, Petersham, Massachusetts, United States -... | ecosystem: Environmental > Terrestrial > Soil > Temperate forest >...
AACGATCGATAATCCCTACGGCGTAGCGGTGGACTTTAAGGGCGACGTTTATTTTTCAAGTGTAGGCGACAATACAGTGGGCTATATTAAACCTTTAGGTGGATATTACTTAAGCGCCCCCTTACCTGCGGGCTTAACATTTAATGCCAATACAGGCGTTATCAGCGGTACGCCAACGGCTGCAAGCCCGGCGAAAACTTATACCGTTACCGCCTATAATTTAACCGGCGGCACCTCAACAGAGGTAACTATTGGCGTTGTGTTGCCCAGGGCGCCAACCTTCAGCTACAGCAGCCCCAAAACTTATACAGCCGGAACCGCCATAAGTCCGCTTACGCCAACCAGCAGCGGTGTTAACCCAACCGGGTACAGTGCCCCGGTTAATATCGGGACAGGCTTTAACGGCCCGTTTCAAGTCGCGGTTGACCCTGCCGGGAATGTGTATGTAAGCGACAACGCGAATAACGCGATAAAGGAGATCCTTAAAAGTAATGGCAACACGATAACACTGGGTTCGGGCTTTTCAGCGCCGGGCCAGGTAGCAGTGGATGCCTCGGGGAATATTTATGTGGCGGATGCAGGTAATTCGGCTATAAAAAAGATTCCCGCGGGCGGCGGAACGCCTGTTGCCATTGGTTCAGGTTTTAACCAGCCTTACGGGGTAGCCGTTGATGGGTCGTTTGTATATGTTGCCGATACCTTTAACGGTGCCATTGACAAAGTGAACCTGCGGAACGGGGCAACGACACTCGTCGCAGGCAGTTTAAACCTTCCTTTTGCCCTTGCCCTGGATGCTGCCGGCGATATTTTTGTAGCCGAAAAGGGCACCGGCGCCATAAAGGAACTGATAGCAGGTACCAATGCTGTGGTTACCGTCAATTCAAGTTTTACCTCACCTACAGGTGTTGCCTTAGATGCATCAGGCAATATATTTGTTGCCGAGCAGGGCAGCGCCATGATACAGATGATCCCATCGGCAGGTGGTGCCCCTGTTGCCATCGGCTCCGGCTTAGGTTTGCCTACGGGTGTTGCGGTTGACAGCGTGGGTAGAATTTACGTAGCGGATAATTACTACAACAGGGTTAAATACCTCACGCCAACCGGTGGCTATTATTTATTCGACGCCTTGCCGGCAGGTTTAACGTTTAACAACAGTACAGGCGTTATCAGCGGTAACCCATCGGTGGCAAGCGCAGCCGCAAACTACCGGGCTGCCGCTTACAACCTGGGCGGCCCAACGGTGACTACGGTAAAAAATAAATGTAGTGCTGCCGCCTGCGCCAATTATCAATTACACCTCCGCTAAAACCTTTATCGTAAATACGGCTATCACCCCTATAACGCCAACCGGCAGCGGCGTTGATGCCCCTAACTATAGTTCGGTACCTGTTACGCTCGCTACAGGTTTTAACACACCATACGGCGTTGCGGTAGATACCAAGGGAAATGTTTTTGTTGCCGATTTCGGAAACAGCCAGCTGAAGGAAATACTAAAGTCCAACGGGTCCACCGTAGTTTTGGCCTCAGGGATATCACTCTGCACCAGCGTTGCTGTGGATACTGCAGGCAACATATATTATACAGCGGCGGGAGCCAACCAGGTTAAAAAAATAGCGGCGATTGATGGACAGACTTACATAGTAGGGTCGGGTTTTAACCTTCCATATTATGTATCGACGGATGTGGCAGGTAACGTTTATGTGGCCGACTATGGTAATAACGCTATCAAGATGATCCCGGCAAAAAGTTCGGGCACGGTTGCGGTAACCGTCGGGCCTGCGTTTAACAAGCCTACAAGCGTGGCCGCAGACGCTGCGGGGAATATTTACGTGGTTGAAAACGGCACTGCGCTGGTGAAAGAAATTGTAGCTTACAGCGGCAAGGTGATCACTATCGGGTCGGGCTTTGTAAATCCATATGATATTGCTGTAGACAACGCCGGCAATGTTATTGTAACCGACCAGGGAACTCAACAGGTCAAAGTTATCCCCGCCGGCGGTGGCGCTATGGCAAATTATGGCGCCGGGTTAGGTAATACACTAGGCGTGGCTGTCGACGGCGCCGGCAATATTTATGTTGTTGATGCCGCCGCCAACGCTGTAAAATATTTGAAGCCAACGGGTGGTTACTTTATCAATACGCCATTACCGGCTGGTTTAAATTTTAGCAATGTTACGGGCGTCATCAGTGGTAACCCGGCAGTGGTAAGCCCGGCAACAACTTATGTTATTACCGGTTACAACCCCGGCGGGCTTGATCTGGCTATCCAAAATATCACTACCGTGTTGCCGCCATTCCCGCCTATTCACTATGCAGGCCCGCAAATTTATGCTGCCAATGTAACCATTAGCCCGCTTACGCCAACAAGCAGCAATGTACAGGCTATCAGCTACAACAAGCCCGCCACCAATGCAGGTTCCGGCCTGTCCACGCCGGTAGGTGTAGCTTGTGATGCAAACCAGGAAGTTTACGTTACTAACGCTGGTAACGGTACGGTAACCAGGCTGGCAGGCCCATTAGGCCAGCAGACTAACATCGGATCGGGATTTGTGCAGCCATATGCTATAGCAGCAGATAATGCCGGCAATGTTTATGTGTCGGACGTAAGCAATAAAAACATCGTAAAGATCCCCGCAAATGGCGGTGCGCAGACTACTATTGCAAGTGGCCTTACCAGCCCCCTTGGTTTAGCGGTAGACATGCAGGGCGATGTGTATTTTTGTGATGGTAATGTGGTAAAGGAAATATTTGCGCGGGGTACCGGTACGCCGGTTACTATCGGCACTGGCTTCAATCAGCCTATGGGGCTCGCAGTCGATCCCTTCTTTAATGTTTACGTTGCCGACTTCGGAAATAACGTTATCAAAAAAATAGCAGCGGCCGATGGTTCGGTCACCACTGTAGCTACCGGGTTTCTTAATCCATCAGGCGTTCAGATCGACGGCGGCGGTAATTTGTACGTATCCGACCAAAATAACAACACCATAAAGATGGTCCCGTCAGGTGGTGGCAGCCCTATCGCCGTAGGCCCTTATTTTAATAACCCCGTAGCCCTCGCAGTTGATTACCTGAACAATGTATATGTGGTTGATAATTCGTTGACGACTTTAAAACAACTTGTTCCCACCGGGGGCTATTATACCAGTTCGCTCCCCAAGGGCTTAAATTTGAATCCGGCCACAGGCGTCTTAAGCGGCACGCCGGCAACGGTTAGCCCGGCAACCAATTATTTTGTAAACGTCTATAATGTGGTCTACCTCAACCGCGATACCTTAAACATAGCGGTAAGGCCGGTGTTGCCGGCAACTTTAAGCTATAGCACCCCTAAAATATATGTAGTCGGCACCACCATAGCCACGCTGGCGCCAACCAGCACCGGTGTAAGTTCACCGGGCTATAATACCCAGGGTGTTGCAACGGGGTCGGGATATGTTAGCCCTACCGATGTGGCTTTTGACCAGGCGGGCAATATGTATGTGGCCGATGGCGGCAACAACGCCATAAAAATGATCCCTGCCGGTGGCGGCGCTGCTGTAGTGTTAGGGTCAGGATTTAGTAATCCCAGCGGTGTAGCGGTAGACGCTGCGGGTAATATCTACGTCAGCGATACCAACCATAACCTGGTGAAGGAAATTTTAGCCGCCGGAGGGATCGCCACTTTAGGGTCGGGCTTCGTCACCCCGTATGGTATAGCGGTCGACGCGGCGGGCGATGTTTTTGTGGCCGATTATGGCAATAACGCTGTAAAGGAAATTAAAGTCGGCAACCCCACGCCCCTTACCCTGGGATCAGGGATTGTCCACCCGCTTAGTGTGGCCCTGGATGCCGCCGGGAATGTTTATGTAACCGACGAAGGCAATAAGGCGCTAAAGGAAATACCTGTTGGCGGTGGTGCGGTAATTACCTTGGCTTCTGGCTTTACCTTTTTGTGGGGAGTGACGTTAGACCCATTAGGAAATATTTTTGTGACCGACCGGACCGCTGCCCAAGTGTACTCGGTGCCTGTAGGCGGCGGTACCCAGGTAGCCATTGGGACAACAGGCTATAACAGCCCTACCGGCCTGGCGGTTGATCCGGCAGGTAATATTTTTACTGCCGATCAGTTTGGCAGCGTTGTTGAAGAATTAAATCCTGTAGGTGGCTATTACATCAGCCGCGCTCTACCTGCCGGTTTATCCTTTAGCGAAACAACCGGCAATATCACCGGGAAACCAACCGTTGCCGGCCCTCCAATAAATTATACCGTTACCGCGTATAACAGCGGCGGCCCTACATCTACCCAATTAAACATCCAGGTTAGGACAGTTGCGCCCGCTGCCATTAGCTACAGTTCGCCGAAAACATACTTTGTCGGCACGGCCATTGCCCCTTTAACACCCACCAGCAGCGGTGTTTCCGCAGCGGCTTACAGTACCACCCAAACGCAAATTGACCAGGGTATTTACTTTACTTCCGGCATTGCGTTTGACGCCGCAGGCAATACCTATGTTGCCGCGTTAAATGATAATAAAATATGGTTTATTCCTGCCGCAGGCGGTGCACCCGTTGCCCTGGCATCCGGATTAAACGAGCCTAACGGGATAGCAGTTGATGCTGCCGGTGATGTTTATTTTAGCGAAGCAGGTGATAATGTTGTAAAGGAACTTTACGCAGGCACCAGTGTTCCTGTTGTGATAGCTACCGGGTTCCTGGAGCCCGCCGGCCTGGCGCTTGACGCAGCGGGCGATCTCTACGTAGTCGATAACGGCAATAACCTCGTGAAAAAAATCCCGGCCGGCGGCGGTACGCCTGTTAGTGTCGGATCGAACTTTAGCGAACCAAACGACATAGCCATTGATGCGGCAGGGAATGTATATGTTACCTGCCAGGGCAATGGCGCGTTAAAAATGATCCAGGCAAACGGCGGCGCCACCGTATTAATAGCAGGCGGTTTTAATCACCCCTATGGCGTAGCGTTGGATAACGCAGGAAATATGTATGTGGCCGATGCCGGGAGCGCCTCTATTTTGGAAATCCCGGCAGGTGGCAGTACACCTGCGCCGATAATTACCGGGCTGCCCAGTACTTATGCAATAGCTTTAGGCCCGGCAGGCAATATCTATACCGGCGGCGAAGTTGGGGCGTACATAACCAAAGTGGCGCCTGCAGGCGGCTATTTTATTGACCGGCCTTTACCTGCCGGCTTAGTTTTCAATTCCAACACCGGCGCCATTAGCGGGACCCCAACAGGTGTAAGCCCTGTTACAAATTATACCGTAAATGGGTATAACGCAGGCGGGGGTACGGCAGCCAAAGTAACTATCAATACCATTATTCCTGATGTTAATGCCAACCTGTCGGCTTTAACCGTAAGCAGCGGCGCCTTAAGCCCCGTGTTCGCAACCGGGACATTCAGCTATACTGATATGGTTACTAACAGCACCGCATCGATAACCTTTACGCCTACGGCCGCCGATCCAACGGCGACCATTACAGTGAATGGCACAACGGTAAAATCAGGCGTGGCGTCCGCATCCATTGCCCTTGCAGTGGGCTCGAATATTGTTACTACGGTAGTAACCGCACAAAATTTAACTACCAAGCATACCTATACTGTGAACGTTATCAGGCCTTCTACCAATTCCACGCTCTCAGGGTTGGCCATCAGCAATGGTACTTTGGCACCCGTTTTTAATACCAACACTACTGCCTATACCGTCAGCGAAACAAACGGCGTTACATCTATCACCATAACACCAACTGCAACCGTTGCAGGCTCTACCATCAAAGTTAATGGTACAGCAGTAGCGTCGGGCAGCGCATCGGGCGCTATACCTTTGAGCCTGGGCGCCAATACAATTAATGTTGTAATAACCGCGCAGGATGGGGTAACCACCAGTACTTATACCATTACGGCCACCCGGGCTAAATCAGCCATCGCTACATTGTCTAATATTGCGCTAAGCAAGGGCACGCTAAGCCCGGTATTTGCAGCAAGCACTTTAGCTTATACCGATTTGGTAAGCAATACAACAACCTCGGTCACTTTAACACCAACGGTAACGGATCCAAATGCTACTGTAACGGTAAACGGCGCCGCAGTTGCGTCCAGTGCAGCTTCAGCGCCAATAACCCTGGTTGTTGGTTCAAACAATGTTACGGTAGCGGTAACTGCACAGGATGGCACAACTAAAAAAACGTATACGGTTAACGTCATCCGGCCATCCACCAATGCCAAGCTTTTAAGTTTAACCACCAGCAGCGGTGCTGTTAGCCCGGCGTTCAACAATACGGTAACCAGTTATACCCGTGCGGTTGCCAATACAGTTACTTCGATAACCATAACACCTGCCACTGTTGATCCAACCGCAACCATCGCCGTTAATGGCACAGCCGTAACTTCAGGATCAGCATCCGGAAGTATCGCTTTAAATGTTGGGGCAAATGTGATCAATACGGTAGTGACAGCGCAGGATGGAGTCACCCAAGTAACCTACACCATAACGGTAAACCGCGCTCCGTCAGCAGACGCAACCCTTTCCAACCTGGCCATCAGCCCGGGAACCATAAAACCAGCCTTTACTTCTGCTAATACCGCTTACACGGTTGCTGTGGGCAATGGCATCACATCGGTAACGGTAACTCCAACTAGCACTGATCCTGGCGCAACCATGAAAATAGGCGCAAAAACCGTAACATCCGGAACGGCATCTGACCCGATAGCCCTGGCAGTCGGCGCCAATACTATTGCAGTATTCATCACCGCCCAAAACGGCGTAACCACCAAAAACTATAAGATAACTGTAACGCGCGCCCCATCCACCGACGCCAAGCTGTTGAGTTTAACTACCAGCAGCGGTGTTGTAAGCCCTGCGTTTAACAATACCATAACCAGTTATACCCGGGCGGTACCCAATGCAACAACTTCCATTACTTTTAAGCCAACGGTGGTTGATAAAACGGCAACAGTTACGGTAAACGGTGTGGCTACAGCCTCCGGTACTTCGTCGGCTGAACAACCCCTAAACGTAGGCGACAACGTCGAAAATATAGAAGTAACGGCCCAGGATGGCAAAACAACCATTACCTATACCGTAACGGTTACCAGGGCAATGGGTTCAGCCAATACCGTTTATGAACCGGTTAGCGTGGATAAACCGATTGACAACCCGCAACTGGCTGACGATAACATCAAGGTTCACGAGGGGGTATCACCTAATGGGGATGGGATCAACGATTTCCTGGTGATAGAAAATATCGCCAATTATCCCGAAAATAAACTCCAGATCATGAACCGGAGCGGGCAGCTGGTATTTGAAGCCAAAGGCTACGATAACAGCACCCGGGTGTTTGACGGTCACTCCAATAAAAACGGGGCCATGCAATTGCCCGGCACTTATTTTTACTCATTAGACTATACTGTAAATGGTATTGCCAGGCATAAAACAGGTTTTATCGTGCTGAAGTATTGAGGTTAGCTGATTAGAGGTTAGAGACTGGAGATTAGGAGGAAAAAACCATGGTTTCTGCTTAACTAAGCTCTAATCTCCTGTAAATTATTAGAAAAACTTATGAAAAGAATTTTACATTGGCCGTCAAATCGCAGTATTGCGGCCCCTGCCACCGGCAGGCTTAAACTGTTATTTTTGATCGCTTTTTTTTGCGTTGTAAGTAATTTATATGCCGGCGCGTCGCCCGTATACAAAAAAGCAAAAGCGGCGACTGGGCATCCAGCCAGGGCGGCAAAAAGCAAGCCGGCAACAGTTTTAAATGCCACCCAGCTAACGGTTAGTTATAGCAACCCGCATGTTTACGTTACCGGTACAGTTATTTCGCCACTTGCCCCGGCTACAACCGGGGTGGGCCCGGCGGCTTACAGTACCAACCCCATTGGTATTACAGGCTTGTTTGGCAGGCCGCGCGCCGAAGCGGTGGACGTTAACGGCAATGTTTATGTCTGTGATTTTCATTATGGCGTAATTTACAAAGTACCGGCCGGCGGCGGCGCGACTACTACCGTAGCCTCGGGCTTTAATTCACCCACGGGCGTTGCGGTTGACGCCCAGGGAAACCTTTATGTGGCCGATTACGGTAACAGCGCTATAAAAGAAGTTCTGGCCGGCACAAACACCACAATAACCATCACTACATCCATCGCCGAGCCCAATAGCATCGCCTCCGATCCTGACGGCGACTTATATGTGGCCGATCTGGGCAATAAACAAATCTTGAAGATCCCGTCGGGAACAAGCATTCCTTCCGTGTTCGCATCCGGCTTTAACGGGCCCTTAGCCGTAGCTATCGACAGAAATTACAATGTTTACGTAGGCGACACCGATAATCCATCGGTGATCGAATATCCTTTTCAGTCAGTTACGCCTATAAATGTTGGCTCGGGATTTAACAATCCTTACTCCATCGCGGTAGATAACGGGGGCAATGTTTTTGTGGCCGATGAGCTGCATGGGTCAGCCAAGGAAGTGCTGGCCGGAAGCGGCACGATACTGAATATTGTTAGCGGCATGTCCGAGACGATGGGCGTCGGCGTAGACAACCAGGGCAATCTTTTCGTAAGCGATTTCGGTTCGGGCACGGTAAAGGAGATCTCGCCTATTGGCGGTTTTTATGCCGGGCCGGCGCTGCCGCGCGGCATAACGTTTGACAATAACACGGGTATTTTCAGCGGTACGCCCATAGTGGCCTCGCCGGCTGCGAATTTTACCGTTACGGCATACAATGGTGCAAACACTGCATCGGCAGTGGTTTCCATAACGGTTAACCTGGCACCGCCTACTGCCTTAAGTTATGCAGGTCCTCAAACCTATACTGCCGGTCAAACCATAACGCCTTTGTCGCCCACAGGCGGCACAGGCGTTACGCCGCCGCAGTACAATACGCCGGTCACACTCAGCGCGGCGGTTTCGCAACCCTATAGCGTGGCGAAAGATGTTGCCGGAAACATGTATGTAGTTGATATTGGTTTAAACCAGGTTATGAAAATACCGCCGAACGCCGGCGCTGTTAGCTACCTGGGTTCGGGCTTTGCTACCCCTACGGATGCCATCCTGGATGCTGCCGGGAATATTTACGTGGCCGACTATGGCAATAACGCCGTAAAAAAGATAGTCGCTGGGAGTAGCTCCGCCCCGCTTAGCCTGGGTACCGGTTTCCTGGCCCCGCGCGGGCTGGCTATAGATGCCGCCGGCGATATCTACGTAGCCGATAGCGGCGACCACGCGGTTAAAGAGATATTGGCCAATAACGGCTCGACCGTTACGATATCGACCGCCTTTACACAACCGGTATCTGTTGCGCTGGATGCCGCCAATAACTTATACGTGGTTGACAGGGGCGCAGGAAAACTTTATAAAATAGCCCCGGCAGGTGGTGCACCTGTTTTACTTGCATCGGGTTACACCAACCCCTATGCAGTAACGGTGGATCAGCAAGGGAATGTTTTTGTGGCCGACCGGGATGCCAATATTGTGCAGGAATTTCCGGTAAGCGGTGGCGTGCTTAACATTGCCACCACACTTAGCAGCCCCGACGGCCTTGCGCTGGATAGTTACGGAAACCTGCTGATTGCCGATGAGGGTGATAATACAATAAAAGAATGCCAGCCAGCAGGCGGATTTTACATTAGCCCATTTTTGGCACGTGGCTTAAGTTTTAACGGCCGGACCGGTACCATTAGCGGCACACCGCTTGACCCGCGCGCAGCAACTGCTTATACCATTTCGGCATACAATGCAGGCGGCGGCACATCAACAACGGTAAACATTACGGTGAATAATGCGCCGCAGGTGACCATCAGCTATGCTACCCCGCAAACCTTCTCGGCAGGCACCCCAATTACGCCTTTAGTGCCGACAGCGATGGGTATCTCTGCGCCTGGTTTTAAAAACATACCGGCTACCCAAATATCAGGCTTTGCCAGCCCAACCGGTATCGCTACTGATCCAACGGGAAATATTTATATAGCGGATGCGATAAATAACCAGGTCATAAAAGTTAGCGCTACCAACGGCACGGAGTCCATTATTGGCTCCGGCTTTAACGGGCCTTTTGCTGTTGCTGCTGATCTCTTCGGCAACGTTTACGTGGCCGATCAAAATAATAATGCCATCAAAAAGATTCCAGTTGGCGGCGGCGCGCCCCTTATACTGGGTTCCGGCTTTAACGCGCCCACAGGGGTGGCAGTAGATGGATTTGGCAATGTGTACGTGGCCGATTATAAGAACAACCAGGTAAAAGAGATCCCGGCCGCCACTAACATTCCGGTGATTATTGGCGCCGGCTTTAGTTCCCCGGTGGGAGTGGCTGTTGATGCCGCCGGTAACGTATTTGTGGGTGATAACGGCAATAACGCAGTAAAAGAGATCCTTGCTGTAAACGGCGCCACAATTACATTGGCCACAGGTTTCAGCCATCCATATGGTGTTGCCGTTGATGCATCGGGCAATGTTTATGTAGCCGATAATTTTAACAGCGCTATAAAACAAATCAATACGGCGGGCGGGGTAACAACCCTCGGGGGAGGCTTTGCCAATCCCGAGGGGCTGGCCTTTGACAAATATGGAGATATCTATGTAGCCGATTACGGAAACAAGGTAGTAAAGATCCTCTCTCCTGTTGGCGGAGTTTATATCGATCCGCTTTTGCCTGCGGGTTTAACCCTGAACAGTGCCGACGGTACCATCACAGGTACACCTTTAGGGGCAAGCCCGGCAATCACTTACCATGTTGCGGCCTATAACAGCACAGGTGCATTTTGGCCGCAGACGATAAGCCTTACGGTAACTAACAGTGGTTTACTATCCTCGCTTATACCCGGCAGCGGCACGCTGAGCCCGGCTTTTGCCTCGGGCGCGTTCAACTACTCGGTAGGCGTACCACTCGCAACCAGTTCCATTACATTTACCCCCAACACGGTTGATCCGCTGGCCACGATAACCATCAACGGGCTAAAAGTTTCGCCGGATACCGTATCGCCGCCCATTAGCCTGAGCCCGGGCGCTAATACCGTTACCATAGTGGTAACCGCACAGGGTGGTAGCCCGGTTAATACCTATACTGTAACCGTAACCCGGGGAGCAGCAGTTGCTACACTATCGGCCTTGAAAATAAGCAGCGGTACACTAAGTCCGGTATTTGCCGCAGGCACAATAAATTATACTGCCAGTGTGTCCAACGCCACTTCATCTTTAACCATAACACCAACCACAACAGACCCGGCCGCAACAGTGAAAGTTAACGGCACAACGGTAGCTTCGGGGGCAGTTTCAGGGAGCATACCGCTTAACGTTGGGTCAAATACCATTACCACGGTGGTAACTGCTCAGGATGGAACAACCACAAAAACGTATAAGATTATCGTAACCCGCGCGGTATCTGCAAATGCAAAACTATTAAGTTTATCCACCAGCAGCGGCGCTTTAAGCCCGGTGTTCAACAATACCGTAACCAGTTACACCCGGGCGGTTGCAAATTCGGTTACATCAATAACGGTAACACCAACCGCCGTTGACCCAACCGCAACCATCGCCGTAAACGGTGTTGCAGTAACATCAGGCACAGCGTCAGGTGGTATCGCTTTAAATGTTGGATCGAATGTGATCAATACCGTTGTTACTGCTCAAAATGGAATAACCAAAATTACGTACACCATAACCGTAACACGTGCACCGTCATCCGATGCTACGCTTTCAAACCTGGCCATTAGCCCTGGGGCGATAAAGCCCGCGTTTACTTCGGCTAATACCACTTATACGGCTGCGGTAGGCAACGGAGTAACATCTGTAACGGTCACCCCAACTACAACCGATGCCGGTGCAACGGTTAAAATAGGCGCAAATACGGTAGCATCAGGCACAGCATCGCCTTCCATAGCATTAGCCGTAGGCGCTAATACCCTCGCGGTAGCTATTACAGCTCAAAACGGTATAACCACTAAAAGTTACAAGATCACCGTTACCCGGGCGCCATCAAGCAACGCTAAACTGTTGAGTTTAACTACCGGCAGCGGCGTGGTAAGCCCAATATTTAACAATACAATAACCAGCTATACCAGGGCTGTCCCTAATTCCACCTCATCCATAACTTTTAAGCCGGTTGTGGTGGATAAAACAGCAACGGTTACCGTCAACGGTACAGCTACAGCGTCGGGCACCTCATCAGCAGCACAGCCACTGGTAGTGGGCGACAATGTCGAAAATATAGAAGTAACCGCCCAGGATGGCAGCACAGTTATCACCTATGTGGTAAAAGTAACCAGGGCAATGGGAGCGGAGAACGTGACATACGAACCGGTGAGTGTTGCCGTATCGCCAAACAAACCGCTGCTTGATGATGACGTGCTGGTGGTACACCCGGGCTTATCACCCAACGGCGACGGCATCAACGATTTCCTGCAGATAGACGGCATACTGGCTTACCCCGAAAATAAGCTGCAGATCATGAACCGGAGTGGGCAGCTGGTGTTTGAGGCCAAAGGCTATGATAACAGCACGAAAGTTTTCGATGGGCATTCCAATAAAACTGGCGCTATGCAATTACCCGGCACTTATTTTTATTCATTAGACTATACTGTAAATGGTATTGCCAGGCATAAAACAGGGTTTATTGTGTTGAAGTATTGATGCACATCGTTATTGGCAGAAATCAGTTAATTTGCGAATAGTAAGAAAAATGCGGAAATAAGCCTCTGATCCCCTAAAGCGGTTCAGTCGAAATAAAATTTATTTTATCAATAACTAAATCGCTATTTTTAGTTGCCCATTGGCGCCGGATGATAGCGAAACTATACAGCTTAACGAATATAAATTTGGATGGCCCGCCCAACATTTTCGCTGGTCGTTTTCATTTTCGGTTTTTTATAAAGTATTGTTTATTATTTTTTGCTTTTTTGTGCTTCCCATTCCTGCTACAGGCGCAAAATTCTATTACGATAAAGCCCGTCAGTCTCCCCCGGCCATTTGACCAGGCCGAGATCAAAAACATGATGCTGGATAAGGCCGGTTTCCTGTGGTTTGTCACTAACCAGGGCATCTGGCGGTTTGATGGAACCGATGTGCAGCCTGTTGACATTCACAACCCGGCACTTCCTCAAAATTCTGTGCCCGGAAATATCTATCGTTACCGCAATTACTTGTTTTTTCTGATCACGGACCTTCCGACTGCATCGTACAGTATATTGTATTACGATATTGAAAAAAAGCGCGTGAACCAGTTTAAAATGCCGGGAATGCCGTCGAAATTTAATATGGATCGCGACGGAGCACTGGTATTTATCACCTCCGACGGCACTTTCTGGAAGTTCACAGCGAAGGGAGGCCTTACCGCAAACGCCAGGTTCTACGATCTGGCCGGTTGGATAAAAGGGCAGAGACTGGAAAATTACACGATTGACCAAAACGGGGATGTTTATATTTTTTTGCATGACAGGGCAGGCCTGGTAAGTAAAAAAGGCATTATTTGGAGCAACACGATCGACAGCGTAAAAAAGATCACGTTTGTAGACAGGGCTTATTGCACGGCAAAATATATCGTCGCCCTGTATAATAATGGGTTGGTAGTGTATGATAAAAAAAGGCTGCAAAAAGTGTATGAATATATTGGCCCGGGATATCAATTGTCGCTGCCTTCAAAGGATGGAGTGCTGCCCGTAAAGCTTGAAGTGAAGGATTTGCGTACGAGCGAACCTATGCCGGTTGCGGGGACGGGCAAATTTTGGGCAGGAACGGATAAAGGCATCATCGAAATACAGCCGTCGGAAGCTATGCCGTTTGAAACGGCCAGGCAGCAGCAAATCATCGATTTCTTTAAAAATAAAAGCATCAGGTGTATTTACAGGGCGCCTAATAATAAACTGTATGTGGGAACCTACCAGGGCTTTTTTGTGTTCGACGGCAATGCCTTTAAAAAGATCACCCAATATGTGGGCTATACTATTGAACCTGTAAACAAAGACAAATTGCTGGTGGGTATGGAAGGCGGTACCGGCTTTTTTTTGGTGGACACACGCACAGATATTGGCCGCCTTAACCCAGGCAACAGCCCTGTTTTCACTACCAAAATATTAAATAACGGACATGGGTATTACGCTGGATCGTATAATAATGTAATGAACAGTTTGACGCCGCTGCCGAACGGCGATTATAAAGTTTCAATCCTGCTGCACGACCCGAGGTTTGGTTCGACAAAAGACTTAAAATTCATTAACGGACAATTGTGGATAGCCTGCCAGGGCGGTTTATTTAAGTTTGCAAAAAACGGAAGAGCCCAGAAAATTTACCCGGCCGGCACCCGGGCTTTGCAGTGTTATTCGATACAGGAAAACAACGGTGGGATATGGGTCGGCACAAATGGCGAGGGCCTGGTTAAAATTGATACCAATGGCAGGGTGATAAAGGAACTTCATTTCACCGACGGGCTTCCGGGCGAATATGTCTATTCCCTGTTTATCCTTAATAAATTGATGATAGCGGGCACCAGCGGGGGCGTTAGTGTTTTCGACTTGTCGTCCATGCAGGCGTTAAATTTACCGGAGGCAGCACCTTACAATGGCTCTTTATCGCAGGAGTTTAATCATTCCGCGATGTATTATGACAGCGCGAAACGCCAGGTAGTAATGGGTGGCACTCAGGGGCTTGCTATACTTGATGCGGATTATTTGGGATCGCATACCGGGAACACCAATGACAAGGTGCAGCTATCCTATATCAAAAAAAGCAGTAATGCTACTCAAAAACCAGACATCGACCTTTTTGCATCGCTTGATAAGAAGATCACCATCTTACCGCAAACTACTTACACGGGTCTCAAATTTTCAGGGCCCATGCGACAGCAATTTGTGCTTTTCCGTATAAAGGAGCTTGACGATCATTGGCATCAAACCAAGCTGTCCGACGAAATATCGCTTTATGCCATACCGCCCGGCAGCTATACGGTCGAGGCCCGGTTCCCCTCGGTAACCAATCCAAAATACTGGTTCACCGAACAACTGGTTATTGTTCCGCGATTTTATCAAACAGTGCTGTTTAAAATTGCCGTCGTGCTGCTTATAGCTTTAATAATTTACCTGGCCTGGCGGTATAATGCCAACAAAATAAGGCAGGAGCAACAAATGCGCACCGCTATCGCCAGCGACCTGCACGATGAAATTGGCAGTACGCTTACCCGGATCTCCATCAATAGCGAATTGCTGACCATGGGCGAGAGCGCCGATAAAGAAGCACTGGAAATCATATCGAACGACAGCAAAAAAGCTATTTCTTCCATTTCGGATATTATTTGGTCTATCGATGCACGCAATGATAATAAAGAAGACCTCGTGCTGCGAATGAAGGATCACGCCCATAAAATGCTGGAGGACATTGCCGAAGTCCATTATTCGGTTAAGGGTTTATCGTCAACAGCCAATATCCCCCAATCGCTGCGGCAAAACATCTACCTTATTTTTAAGGAAGCCATTAACAATATCATCCGCCACAACGTGTCGCCCGAAGTTTGGATAAACATCGAAAACAGCCATGATGGTTTTTGCATGGAAGTAAAAAACACCATTCAGCAAAAGAAGGGCACGGGCTATAAAGGCCAGGGCCTGAAGAATATGGAAATGCGTGCAACCCGGATAAACGCCTCGGTTAGAATTACTGAAGCAGAAGGAGTTTTCTCGGTAACACTTCGGATGAAGGAATGGAAATGAGTTGGCAGTTGCCAGTTTGAAGTGCGCAGTTGGCAGTAGCTTGGTTGATATGTTTGAGTGGACGAAAAGTTTCAGTCCCAGCGGCCAGGAGCAATTGCGCACTGCCTACTGCCCACGGCAAACTGAAAGGCATACCCCAAAAGGGGCATAGGTTTATATTTTTTTTATGTAGATTTTTGTTAAATGTTTAAGGTTTCGATAGTTGAAGATGATGTTTCTATCCGTAATGGGATCGTGCGTTTTATAAAAATGCAGGAGGAGTTCCGCTTTATACAAAGCTATGGCAGTGTGGAAGAATACCTTGCCGGTGACGATGAAACACCCGATGTTTTGCTGCTTGATATCGAGCTGCCGGGTATGACAGGCCTTGAGGGGCTGTTCCACATTAAAAAGAAACACCCCGATACGGAAATACTAATGCTGACTGTTTACGAGGACAAGGAACGGATTTTTAAAGCGTTACAGGCCGGCGCTGGTGGGTATCTGCTGAAAAATACTTCGCTGCCAAAGATACGGTCGGCCATACTGGAGGCACTGGATGGCGGGGCGCCCATGAGCCCGCTCATCGCCAAAAAAGTACTTTCTTTTTTTGCCACGGAACCACAACAAATGGCTTCAGCTTCCGAAGAACAGCTTACCAGCCGTGAGATAGAAGTAGCCCGCTCGCTCATTGACGGCAATACCTATAAACAGGTGGCCTATTACCTCCATATCTCGCCGGGCACGGTAAAACAGCATATCAAAAATATCTATCGAAAGCTGGAGGTGAACAGCCGTGTACAACTGATCAAAGAATTTAACAAAGTTTCCTGAGATGATTCAATAAAAGAATCAGGACAAATCAAAATATCCATCCCTAAACCTCATCAAACGGCAGCAATGCCGTTTTTTTTATGTCCCGTAAAATCCGCAAAAAACGTCCATGCCCCTCGGCTGCAATATATCCCAAAGGTGGTATGGACGCGCGTTTAGCCCGCCGGTAACTTTGTGATACATAGTTATTAGTGGTTTTATTGCCGGGAATCAGTTAATAGTCGGGCGGCGCGATAAAGCACTATAACTATTGGTAAACACTAACCCTGTTGTTATGAAAAACTTTTACGCCGCTTTATTAAAAAGATCTGCAAATGCTGTTTGCTTTTCAATTGCTTTGTTCGTTGCCTTTATAGGCGCTGTTGCACCCTGCCATCTATTTGCGCAGGCGCCAACGGTTAGTTACCAGAGCCAGACAGCTTATATTGGCATTCCGGTTCAATTGTCGCCAACCGCAAGCGGGGTGGCAGCGCCGGCCTATGGCAACGGGAGTGTGGCAGGCTTTATTACAAACGCGTACTATATCGCCTATGATCAGCATGGCGGATATTTATATGCAACAGCATTTACGCAATATCAAACGCAATTCGGGTTACAAAATGGGCAAACATTATATAGAGTTCCTCCGGGCGGCGGCACTGTTACTGCGGTTGGCAGTTTAACTAACGCATCGGGCGTGGCCGCCGATAAATCGGGTAATGTATGGGTGGCCGATCAAATTGCGAAGGCGGTTTACAAGGTGCCATACGGAAGCAACACCCTGACAATGGTAGCATCGGGCTTTAATAATCCGCAGGGTTTGGCCGTTGATGCTTCGGGCAACGTGTATGTAGCCGACAGGGGGAATGCTGCGTTGGAGAAAATACCAGCCACCGGCGGCGCCTGGACGACGGTAATATCAGGGCTCAGCGGGACCAATAACGTAGCGTTGGACGCAGCCGGCAATATTTTTATATCCGCTGATGGTGGCATATATCGTGTACCGATAGGCGGTTCCAGTGCATCACTTTATATCTCCTCTAACGCACCGGCCGGTGTAGCGATCGATCCTTCCGGCGCCGTGTATGTGGCCGACGTAAATGCCCAAAGAATAACCAAATTTGCCACATCCGGCGGTAGTTTCGTCTTTCCGGTCGACCAGGCCAGCGGTGTTGCAGTAGATCAGTCGGGCAATGTTTTTAGCGGCCGCTGGGCGGGGGGATATGTAACAGAATATAAACCGACCGGCGGATACTATTTAGCAACACCATTGCCCCCGGGCCTCAGTTTCTCCAATTCAACCGGTGTTGTCAGCGGTACGCCAACAGCAGTCGCTGCTGTTCAATCTTACCAGGTTTATGCTTATAACGCTACAGGCGGTACTCCAACGGGCTTTGGTTTATCGGTTGCCAGCCCACCTCTGCCTGTCATAAGTTACGCCAGCCCACAAATTTATACCCCCGGTGTTGCCATTGCACCATTGGCCCCGGCAAGTAATTACGTGGCCCCGCTTGCCTACAAGGGCAGCCCGGTTACGGTAGGCTCAGGTGTGGTTAACCCTGTTGGCGTGGCAACCGATTCACAGGGGAACGTTTATATAGCCGACGATGCGGCCTCAGTGAATGGTACTCCGGGCCGGGTATACATGGAAGCGGCTAATGGCGGCGGGCAGTCAATACTGGTAGACAACGCCAGCGACCCCACCAGCGTTGCCACGGATGCCGCCGGAGACCTGTTTATCTCCGACACCGGTCTTATACAAATATTAGAAGTACCGGCGGGCACGTCAAACCCTACTAACGAAAGCCCGGAGTTATCAGCGATAGGTCCCGTTGCATCGGATGGGGCCGGTAATGTATATACGTTTGCACCGGGCGATCACACCATTTATAAGCTCCCGTCTGATCTCTCCGGCGAATCGGCTTTTGCGACGGGGCTTAGTTCACCGGCAGGAATTGCGGCAGACGTTGCCGGCAATGTTTACGTAAGCGATGCCGGCAACAATAATATCGTCAAATTTAATCCCGATGGCAGCAGCGCGGGTGTATTGGCATCGGTTCAAAATCCCGGCCCCATTACGATTGATGCCGGTGGGAATTTGTATGTAGTGAATACCGCGGGCAACCTGTACACCATATCTGCGGGCACAACTATCGCCATTCAAGCGGGTTCCGGGCTCATCAATGCATCCAGCCTGGCTATCGATGGCAAGGGTAATATTTACTATACGGATATCAACAACTACCAGGTAAAAGAGATAAGCCCTTCCGGCGGATATTTTTTAAGTGTCCCGTTGCCGGCGGGTTTAAGCTGCTCCAATAGTACGGGGATTATCAGCGGTACACCAACCGCGGCAAACGCTGCAAATTATAGCATTACCACATACAACATCACTGGCGGTACTACAGCAAATCTAAATCTCGGAATTATTGCGCTCGCCATCAGTTACAATAGCCCTGATACGTACACGCTCGGCACAGCTATTACACCGCTTGCGCCGACCAGCAGCGGTGTGGCCGCCCCGGGCTATAGCAACAGCCCGGTTGCCATAGGCTCCGGGTTCAAGTTCCCGACCGGGGTGGCGTTTGACGCAGCGGGTAATGTATACGTGGCGGATGAAAACAATAATGCGGTATACAAGATCCCGGTAGTCGGCGGCGCACCTGTCGCCTAAGGTTCGGGATTTAGTTCCCCGCTGGGTGTGGCGGTAGACGCTGCCGGCAACGTTTTTGTGGCTGATGCCAACAATAACGCGGTAAAAGAGATCCCTGTGGGCGGCGGCGCAATTATTACTTTGGGCTCTGGCTTCAAAACCCCCGCCAGCGTGGCGTTAGACGCTGCGGACAACGTGTATGTGGCCGACTTTGGCAACAGTGCAATAAAAAAGATTCCTGCAGGCGGCGGGGCCCCGATTACATTAGCAAGCATCTCTACCAATACCCAGGGCGTTGCGGTTGATGCCGCAGGGAATGTTTACTTTGGGACCGTTTTCGGGAATCAGGTAAAAATGATCCAGGCAGGCACCGGCGCGCTGGTTAATGTAGGCTCGGGGTTCAGTCAGCCGCGCGGCGTAGCGGTAGATGCTGCCGGAAATATATATATCGCCGACACGGGCAATAACGCTATTAAAGAGATCCCTGTAGGCGGCGGCGCAATTATCAGTTTAGGTTCCGGGTTCAAAAGTCCAGAAGGCGTAGCCATAAACCCTGCGGGTAATATTTATGTAGGCGATGCCGCAAATGCCACTGTAAAAAAAATAAAACCAATAGGCGGCTATTTTATTAACCCGGTACTGCCCGCCGGCTTAAGTTTGGATAAAAGTACCGGAATTATCAGCGGTACCCCAACCGCTGCCAGCCCGGCAACCAACTATACGGTTTTCGCCTATAACTCGTCCAGCAGCGGCAGCACTGCAGTGAATATCAAAACCTTATCGGGTCAAACCATTACGTTCAATGCGCTGCCTGCAAAAACCTATGGCGATGCGGATTTTGCGCCGGGCGCTACCAGCACCAGCGGTGCGCCGGCGCTCACCTATGCCAGCGATAATACGGCAGTAGCCACCATCGTTAACGGCAACATCCATATTGTGGGCGCAGGCACGGCAAATATAACCGCTTCACAGGCGGCGGCCGATTCCTCGCATTCGGCGGCGGCGGATGTGAAGCAACAATTAACCGTAAACCAGGCCGCGCTGACCATCACCGCGAATCATCAGGACATGACGCAGGGGCGATCCGTGCCCACCTTAACAGTCCATTACGACGGTTTTGTAAACGGCGACAATTCCGGCAGCTTACCAACATTGCCTTCAATTACTACTACCGGTTCATCTTCTTCGCCGCCAGGTACTTATCCTATTACGGCAAGTGGCGCAGTCGCAGCCAATTATTCAATTAGTTATGTGGACGGCACCTTAAATATAACATCGCCGTCATCAGTAGCGACGCTTGGCGGCCTCCAGGTTAGCGACGCAACTTTAAGCCCGAATTTTGCAAGCACAACCACCAGTTACAGCGCAGCCGTCGCAAATAGTGTGACTTCCGTCATCGTGTCGCCGATCCCTAATAATCTTAATGCCACTATAACGGTGAATGGCACAACAATACCTACCGGATCAGTGTCGGGGCCGATCAATTTAGCCGTAGGCGCCAATACGATAACCATTGTTATCGTCGCAGAGGATGGCGTTACTACCGTAACTTATACTGTAACCCTAAACCGCGCAGGATCGGCCGATGATAACCTTTCGGCTTTAACATTAAGCAGCGGCACCTTAACGCCTGCCTTTGCACCAGGCACTACCGGTTACACTGCCAGCGTACCCAACAGTGTTTCAACGCTTACGCTAACCCCGGGGGCTGATGATGCCAACGCAACCGTGAAGGTAAATGGTGCAGCCGTTGCATCAGGTTCAGCCTCGCCGGGCATATCCTTAATTGTCGGGCCTAATACTATTAACACGGTGGTGACGGCGCAGGATGGCGTAACCAAACAAACTTATACCGTAACCGTAACCCGCGCAGCATCGGCTAATGCAAAACTTTCAAAGCTATTAACCAACGCGGGCGTATTAACGCCAGGGTTTACAAACACCACAACCAGCTACACCAAATCGGTAGCCAATTCGGTAACATCCATTGTTTTTACACCAACCGCGGCCGACCCCGCAGCAACGGTAACAGTAAACGGGACGACGGTACCTTCGGGAACTGCCTCGGCGCCTCAGCCATTAGCCGTGGGCAGCAATAGTGAAAATATTACGGTAACTGCCGCGAACGGTCTAACCAAAATAACTTATACCATAACCGTAACCCGCGGAGGATCAGGCAATGCCAACCTCGCAGATTTAGCTATCAGCACCGGCACTTTGAAACCTGTATTTGCAACCGGAACATTTAACTATACTTCAACAGTTGGCAATGGCATAGCATCTGTCGCCGTAACGCCTACAACCAGTGATGCAACTGCAACCATTACAGTAAACGGAACAGCTGTAAGTTCGGGAGCCGCATCAGGTGCGATCGTTTTGAATGTTGGCAGTAATGTGATTACGACCAAAGTAACTGCTCAAAATGGGGTAACCACTAAAACCTATACTTTAACCATAACCCGTTCGCCATCCGTCAATGCTAAACTTACAAATCTGTTAACAAACGCCGGAGTGTTAACACCGGGGTTTATTAATACTACAACCAGCTATACCAAATCTGTAGCCAATACGGTAACCTCGATCGTTTTTACACCAACCGCGGCCGACCCGACAGCAACGATAAAAGTTAACGGCACTGCGGTAACTTCAGGAACCGCATCCGCACCTCAACCGTTGGCGGTGGGCAGCAACGCTGAATATATAGTGGTAACGGCCGGGGATGGGGTCACCACCATGACTTACACCGTAGCTGTAACACGTGCGGCATCCGCTACTGATGCCACGCTTGCAAACCTGGCCATAAGCAACGGCGCACTTAGCCCGGCCTTTGCTCAGGGTACAACGGCATATACGGCCAATGTGGCCAACAGCGTTACTTCAATAACCTTGACCCCCACCACCACCGAACCGGGTGCAACCGTACAAGTAAATGGAACAACGGTAGGTTCGGGTACGGTATCAGGTGCTATTGCTTTGTCTGTTGGCAGTAATGTGATCATAACCAAAGTAACCGCGCAAAACGGTACCACTACCAAAACTTATACGCTAACCGTAACACGTGCAGCATCCAGCAATGCCAACCTTGCAGGTTTGACGCTTAGCGCCGGCACATTAAAACCCGTGTTTGCAGCCACTGTCCTTAGTTATACCACATCAGTTGGCAATGGTATATCATCTATTACCGTAACCCCCGCTACCGCTGATGCAACTGCAACAATAACTGTAAACGGCACTGCGGTAACTTCGGGCACCGCCTCATCAGCTATTGCTCTAGTGGTTGGCGCCAATACCATCAACACCGTTGTGACAGCCCAGGATGGGGTTACCACGCAAAAATACGCCGTAACGGTAACCCGCGCGGCATCGGCCAATGCAAAACTTGCAAACCTGTTAACAAATGCAGGTGCGTTAACACCCGGGTTTAATAATTCCATCACCAGCTATACCAAATCGGTAGCCAATTCGGTAACATCTATTGTTTTTACACCATCAACGGTCGATCCGGCGGCAACAGTAACCGTAAACAATATAGCGGTAACTTCAGGCGCCGCGTCAGCGCCTCAGCCTTTGGCAGTTGGCGGCAACACCGAAAACGTAAAAGTAACCGCCGGGGATGGGGTAACTACCATTACTTATACGGTAACGGTAACACGGGCAATGGGCTCAGCCAACATCGTTTATGAACCTGTCGGCGTGGAGAAACCAACAGATAGCCCGCAACTAAATGACGATGGCATCAACGTTCACCCGGCCATATCGCCAAACGGTGATGGCATTAACGATTTCCTGATCATCGAAAATATTGCCAATTACCCGGACAATAAGCTACAGATCATGAACCGCACCGGGCAGTTAGTGTTTGAAGCCAAAAACTACGATAACAGCACAAAAGTATTCGACGGGCACTCTAATAAGACTGGAGCCATGCAATTGCCGGGGACTTATTTTTACTCGCTGGATTATGTGGCGAATGGCATAAGTAAACATAAAACCGGGTTTATTGTAGTGAAATATTAAGGCAGTGTACCGGGTCAGAGGTTAGTATGAATCAAAAAATACTAGCCTCTGATCCCTTCTGTCCATTCCCGGATCCGCGTTCAAACAACGCGCTCATGCTTTCGCGGGTACTTTCCATTTACTTCGCCGCCTGGCGAAAACGGAACTGCTGTCATCGCGCTCAATTACGTTACTTAATTTCTGCTAAATATCTTTGTCACCCTAACTTAACAGTTCATAGCCTTACCGTTTTGAAGCAAGTACCCGCCCGCTGGCAGACCGCAGCTTTTTTCGGCTATTGTCTTAATTACCTGTCAAAAAACACCCACCCGGGGAAATAAAAGTCATTTGTGCCAAACTGATCTTATCCCCCGAATGGGTGATTTACAAGCCCGCCTATAAGCGGTAATTTTAATCAAACCGTTTAAACGCTTCAAATAAAAAGGAGCTGCAAAAAAGCTATGTCCGGCCTCACATAAATGCGTTCGGGTATTGTTTTTCAAAATCGACCAGACTAAAGTAATTTTTTATGAAACCAGGAATTTTACTCATCGCATTTTCGTTCGTTTCCGGGCCTGCTTTATTTGCAGCAAAACCGAAACATCCTGCAGTACCAAACGGCAATGTAGCCGGCCCCACGATAAGTTACAGCAGCCCGCAAACCTATACAGTAGGAACGGCGATCAAATCGCTAACGCCGACCAGCAGCGGGGTAGGCGCCTTTGGTTATGGCAGCCCGGCTGGCATAGGCTCGGGTTTTAGTCTGCCAACAGGTCTGGCCTTAGACCAATTTGGAAACCTTTACATAGCCGATGCAGGCAACAATGAGGTAAAAGAGATAGCTGCAGGCGGGGGGGCCCCAGTGGTAATAGGCTCGGGCTTTAATCAACCGAACGGGGTAGCCGTTGCCAATAAAGGCGCCGTCTACGTTGCCGACCGTGGCAATAATGCTGTAAAAGAAATTCCGCCTGGTGGCGGAAGCGCCGTTTCTGTAGGATCGGGTTTTCTGCATCCCAGCGGCGTTGCGGTTGATGCTACAGGAAATGTTTATGTTGCCGACAGCGGCAACGGTTTGGTAAAAATGATCGTGGCCAGCACCGGGGCCGTTATCACCCTGGGCTCGGGTTTCACAACACCGGCGGGTATAGCGGTTGACGAAGCAGGGAATTTGTATGTAGCGGATGAGGGGAATGGTACCGTAAAGGAAATTCCACTTGGCGGCGGCACGCCTGTTACCATAAGTTCGGGTTTCAACGGCCCGTTTAGTGTAGTGGTGCGCGGGGGTAATTTGTATGTGGCGGATGCAGGCAATAACGCCGTAAAGCAGATACCGGTACAAGGCGGCACAGCCATTACACTGGGCTCTGGTTTCAACAGCCCGACAGGAGTTGCCGTAGACGCGGAAGGTAATGTATACGTGGCCGACCAGCTCCACAATGCCCTAAAAGAAATTAAGCCCACCGGCGGCTATTTCATTAGCGCCTTGCCTGTTGGCTTAAGTTTTGACAACAGCACGGGCATCATCAGTGGGACGCCTTCCGCAGCGAGCTGGGCGAATTATACTGTAAACGCCTACAACAGCAGCGGCAGTGCTTCAACAACCCTCAATATTAAAGTTAATGCGGTGGCTTTGAGTTACAGCAGCCCGCAAACCTACACGGCTGGAACGGCAATTAAGAAATTAACGCCAACCAGCAGCGGGGTAGCGGCGCCGGCCTATAGCAGCAGCACCATCATTTTGGGCTCGGGCTTTAGCGTCCCAACGGGCGTCGCGCTCGATGCAGCCGGTAATATTTACGTTGCCGATTATGACAATAATGCAATAAAGTCGATGCCGGCTGGCGGCGGCCCGCCAAGCACCTTAGCGACCGGGCTAACAGGGCTCGCCGGAATCGCGGTGAACGTCAGCGGCGATGTTTACTTTGTAACCTCCAATTCTGGTGAAGTACGAAAAATTCCGGCAGGTGGGGGAACTCCGGTGAATTTTGGAACGGTTATCGACGCCCCCGAGGGAATTACTGTAGACGTTGGCGGCAATGTTTACGTGTCCACCTCGAATGGCCAGGTCTTCAAGATCCCCGCTACCGGTGGTGGTGGCACTATTTTAGCAGTTGGGTTTAGCTCTCCGTACGGATTGGCGGCAGACGGCGAAGGCAACATATATGTAGCTGATTATGGCAATAGCGCTATAAAAAAGATCCCGGCTGCCGGCGGCCCAATTGTAACTATTGGCTCGGGTTTCAATATCCCTATCGGTGTAACTGTTGACAACGCGGGTAACGTTTTTGTGGCGGATTATGGTAACTATGCTGTAAAAGAAATTCCGGCCGGTGGTGGCACACCGATCACTATTGCCTCTGGATTCAACGACCCGGCTGGAGTAGCCGTAGATGCGGCGGGGAATTTATTTGTAGCTGATGACGGTAATAGCGCAGTTAAGGAGGTAAAACCGGTAGGAGGATATTTTATAAGTAATTACTTACCACCGGGTTTAAGCTTTTCCAATGCAACCGGTGTTATCAGCGGCACGCCGGCGGCTTTAAGCCCGGCAACCAATTATACGGTTACGGCCTACAATGTTTATGGAAGCAGTTCAGCAACGATAACGATAAAGGTCAACCTGCCCAATGCTCCGGCAATTAGTTACAGCAGCTCCCAGGCCTATCCTGTAAATACCGCCATTACGGCGCTGGCGCCAACAAGTGCCGGGGTAGCGGCTTTTGGGTACAGTAGCAGCACGATAAATTTAGGTTCGGGTGCATTCATCGATCCGGGCACCGTGGCAATTGATCAGACCGGTAATCTGTATGTTGTTGATTTTAGTTATGACCTGGTAAAGATGATCCCGGCGGGCGGCGGCACACCGGTTAATTACGGTTCGGGCTACAGCGGTCCAGTCGGCGTAGCGGCTGACGCCGCCGGCAATATTTATGTAGCCAATACCGGCAATCACACCGTGATAAAAATCCCGGCGGGCGGCGGTAGCCCGGTTACTTTAGGCTCCAGTTTTAGTTATCCGTATGGCGTAGCAGTTGACGCCGCGGGCAATGTATTTGTTGCAGATCCGGGCAATAATACCGTAATGAAACTGCCTGCAGGTGGTGGAACACCGGTTTCTTTAGGGTCGGGCTTTAAATATCCATACGGTGTAGCGGTTGATGCTGCCGGCAACATTTATGTGGCTGATGGTGGCAATAACGCAATAAAGAAAATTCCAGTGAGCGGCGGCGCCCCTGTTGTTTTGGGCTCCGGCTTCGCGAATCCAAGCGGCATTGCGTTTGATGCCTCAGGAAATGTGTATGTTGCCGACAATGGCAATAGGGCAATAAAGCGAATTCCCGCGGCCGGTGGTTCTCCCGTGATCTTAGGTTCCGGCTTCCTTGGTCCGCAGGGGCTGGCGATAGATCCGTCGGGTAATGTGTATGTGGCTGATTATAACAATAGCGCCCTGAAGGAAATTAAACCAGTTGGAGGCTATTTTATTAGTACCCCATTGCCTGCCGGCTTAAGCTTCTCCTCAACTACGGGGACTATTAGCGGCACGCCAACGGCATTGGTCTCCGCAAAAAACTATACCATAACCGGTTATAACGACGGCGGCGGCGCTTCGGCAACGGTAAATATTAAGGTTGATGCCCTTAATATCAATTATGCCAGCCCGCAAACCTATGCGGTAAATACCCCAATTACCGCGCTGGCGCCAACAAGCGCCGGTGTAGCCGCCTTTGGGTTTAACACTACCACGTCAACCCTTGGTTCCGGCTTTAGCCAGCCAACGGGGGTGGCATCAGCCTCTGCGGCTTATATTTACATAGCGGACGGGGGCAACAATGCCGTTAAAAAAATGCCTTCAGGCGGCGGGGCAACCGTTATCGTAGGCTCCGGTTTCAAACAACCATCCGGTGTAGCAGTTGACGCGGCAGGCAATGTGTATGTGGCCGACAACGGTAACAATGCAGTAAAGGAGATACCTGTCGGCGGCGGCAGTCCGGTTACCATTGGTTCCGGTTTCAATGGGCCTTATGGTGTAGCAGTTGATGCCGCAGGCAACGTTTATGTTGCCGATTATGGTAACAATGCAATAAAGGAGATACCGGTTGGCGGTGGCAGCCCGGTTACCATAGGCTCCGGCTTCAATGGGCCTACTGGCGTAGCGGTTGATGCTGCCGGAAATGTTTATGTGGCCGATTACAACAACAATGCGATAAAGAAGATACCGGTTGGCGGTGGCAGCCCGGTTACCATAGGCTCGGGCTTCAATCGGCCGGCGGATGTAGCAGTTGATGCCGGCGGCAACGTGTATATCGCCGATTATGGTAACAATGCAGTAAAGGTGATACCTGCCGGTGGTGGCAGCCCGATTACCATTGGCTCCGGTTTCAATACACCAACCGGCGTAGCTGTCGGCCCGGCCGGCAATGTATTTGTGGCAGACGAAGGCAATAATGGGGTAAAGAAAATAAAGCCCCTTGGCGGCTATTTTTTAAGCCCTTTCCTGCCCGCCGGCTTAAGTTTCAGCAGTAATACGGGCGCTATCAGCGGGAAACCAACAGTAGCAAGCCTTGCTGTAAATTATACGGTGAACGCCTATAACAGCTTGGGCAGTAATTCAGCTACGGTAAATATCGCAGTGGCATCAAATGATGACAATCTTTCAAAATTAACGATCAGTTCGGGTATCCTGACTCCCGCCTTTACTGCGTCTACGACAAGTTACACGGCTTCAGTCAGCAATACCACCACAGCCATCAAGGTAACGCCCACGGTCGATTACAGCAGCGCAACGCTTAAGGTAAACGGTATAGCGATGGTATCCGGAACAACGTCGCCAAACCTGCCTCTTGCGGTGGGTCCTAATACCATAACCACCGTAGTTACCGCGCAGGATGGGGCAGACACAAAAACTTATACCGTTGTCGTGACGCGCGCACCGTCATCCGTCGTTACCTTGTCAGCATTAACTATCAGCAGCGGTACGTTGACGCCGGCTTTTGCAAGCACCATCGGCAATTATACCGCAAATGTCACCAACACGGTTACTTCTGTCACACTAACGCCAACCGCCAGCAATGCTGCAGCAACCGTAAAAATTAACGGCACTTCGGTAGCATCAGGCACGGCATCAACTGCCATAAGTTTAAACGTCGGCTCAAATACAATCACTACCGTAGTGACCGCGCAGGACGGCACCACCACGAAAACCTATACGGTAACGATAACCCGTGCAGCATCGTCGGTAGCTACGCTGTCGGCCTTAAAAATAAGTAGCGGAACATTAACGCCGGCTTTTGCAGGCGGTACTATCAATTATGCGGCGAGTGTGGCCAATTCAGTTACTGCAGTAAGGGTTACACCTACCACCAGCAATGCTAATGCAACAATTGCCGTAAATGGTGCAGCAGTAGCCTCAGGCGCTGTGTCTCAAAGTCTGCCTTTATCAGTTGGACCCAATTCCATTACCGTGGTTGTAACCGCAGCCGATGGAGTAACTACCACCACCTATACCGTAACGGTGAGCCGCGCCGGATCAAGCGATGCAAGTCTCTCGGCTTTGGCATTAAGCACCAGTGCCTTAAAACCTGTATTTGCTCCGGCGACCACTACTTACGCCGTTGCTGTGGGCAATGGCATTACTTCCATCACCTTAACCCCAACTACCAGCGACGCCGGCGCCACCATAACTGTAAACGGCAGTGCGGTAACTTCGGGCACCACTTCGGGGCCCATTACCTTAAGTATTGGGGCAAATGTGATCAATACTGTTGTGACTGCGCAGGATGGTTCAACAACACAAACCTATACGGTTACCGTCAGCCGTGCAGCCTCAAACAATGCGAAGCTTTCGAGTTTGACCACCAGCAATGGGATATTAAGCCCTGCCTTTAACAATACCGTAACCAGTTACACGCGGGCAGTGCCCAATACTACAACATCCATTACGTTTACGGCAACCACAGCCGACCCAACTGCAACAATAACGGTAAA
>Ga0206921_10075_pt1 | contig 28523 bp, 33 predicted proteins | sample Alteio_BWOrgHeat_66_FD_152930 | JGI IMG/M metagenome (GOLD analysis project Ga0206921, IMG submission 152930) | Enriched cells from forest soil in Barre Woods Harvard Forest LTER site, Petersham, Massachusetts, United States -... | ecosystem: Environmental > Terrestrial > Soil > Temperate forest >...
GCTAGACGTCCTAGAAATTTAAGGGCATCACAAAGTGCGTAAAAGATTACGATAAATATCTACAGGGAAGGAATTTCCATGAATATTTTCAAACCTTCAGATATCGTGCTCGCAAGTCAAGGGTTGCTCCGCCATTTTGGAATTAAAACGAAGCCGACGACTGTTCAAACAATTAAAGACCAAATCATACGAGATATGCATGACGCCCATATCTTAAACGGCATGGTAACAGTACCCCAGTATGATAGAGAAAAAGGTGTTGTAGAAATCAAAGCTCAATGCTTTTCAGGCAGTGGTTCTTATTTGCTAACCGATCATGGAGTTTTCATCCGTGAAATGGGCGAAACAACCCCTATAGATAACCGCTATGAACTTAATCAAGCTTATCAAATGTTGGCTATAGTCACTCAATCTGATCCAGAATTGGCATCAAAAATAGATTTGCGCGCTGAAACCATAGATCCAGATTCACGTAGCGGACCTGGAATTTGGATTGATCCCTTACTACTTGAACTTGTGAAGTGAGAACATGGACAGCGTTACACCTTCAAGCTCGGATCTCCTCAAAATCTTTACGACCTCGGTTGCTTCTTCCGAAGAGCTAAAAAGCACTTTTAAAAGAGCAGAAGAATTAGCGGCATCACATAAGCACCAATATACAACGCTCGAACATCTCTTGCTGGCATTGACCGAAGATAAAGATGCCGTTGATGTTATGCAGGGCTGCAATGTTGATCCCAAAGTTCTTAAAAGGAAATTAGAGGGATATATTAAAGAAGAGCTGGGGGAGCTCATTGTCACCAACCCGGCGATCGATACTGCAAAACCTACAGCAGGTTTGCTGCGTACTCTCACTCGCGCAAGAAACCATGTGCAAGCTTCCGGACGTGAAGCAGTCACGGGAGCAAATGTTCTCGTGGCCCTCTTCTCTGAGCGCGAAAGTCATGCGGTGTATTTCCTGCTCGAGCAGGATATGACCCGCTTTGATGCCGTTACTTACGTTATGAATAAAGATCGTGAAGCTCGGGCTGCCCAAACTTCCGGCGAGGCAATTATGTGGAAACTTTCAGCGGAAGCGACCACGCAATTAGTAAAATCTCGGCTTAATAAGCAGCTCGTGTTGTTGTGCGCCACATCTGGCGGATTTGCTCTTGAAGAAGAAGGTATCACCGTCAAAAGCTTTACCGATGAGCAATGTAGCCATGAGGACCTTACATCAGATCCGGCCGCACAAGAGGTATTCGCGGATTCGCAAAATGTTATGGTCGCGACAAGAGGTGATGAAGTCATCTGGGTCGGACGCCGTGAACCATCCCGCTCCTATACGGAACAAGCACCGGTTGTTCTCGATGTTCTCAATGGGCGCGCACCTGGTTAATGTGAATTTTCTACCAGTCATATTTGCTCGTGTATGGTTAATTTTATCGGCACGTAGAATTGTTTACAGCCCTTCGCATATTCATTAGGCTCTTGCGATGTTTCTTATCGGTAAAATACAGGGAGAATAATGATGGCACAAGGCGTCACGCATTCAAGCTCAAGCAAAATTACCGAAGCTGAATTAGATGAATTCGCGTATCCTTTTACGCCGGCCTTCAATTCAGGCTTTATGGAAACGGCCGATGGCCCCACGCTGCGTGAGCCGCACCGTATATTTTATCAACAATTTGGCAATCCAACAGGCGAACCCGTCATGTTCATTCATGGCGGCCCCGGTGGCGGTGCAACCGATAATGCCAAGTACCTCACACGTTTTTTTAACCCGGAGCGTTACCAAGTTAATCTTTTTGATCAACGCGGATGTGGCGGAAGTACGCCCAGTGTTGCGGTCGATCCCAAGGCAGCACTTACGAACAACACCACGGATTACCTCGTAAGCGACATCGTTAATTTGCGCGACGAATTTGGTATTAAAGGCAAAATGCACGTATTTGGTGGCAGCTGGGGTATGACCCTCGGAATGAAAACGCTTATCCAGCATTCAGAACTTGTGCAGACATGGATTCCGCGCGGTGCATTTCTTGGCCGCCGCGCCGACGTTAGGGCTCTCTATCAAGGACCTGATGTTGGTGAAAAGAGAGACGTTCATAATGTGCCACCGCTCGGCACATATCTCACCCATCCGGAAGCCTGGAGACAATTTATTGAAGTTATCCCTAAGAAAGATCGTGGTGATTTAATCGCGGCCTATGCCAAGATCTTTGATATGGAACCAAAAAATGAGGCAGAGCGGCAGTATCAGCTCGATGCCGTCAAGGCCTGGTCAACCTATGAGTTTAATGTCAGTTACCTCAAGCAAAAATTGCAAAAGACGAGTGAACTATCCGATGAGGAAGCGAGAAAAGCTATCGATATGGGCCGTATCGAAATGCATTATTTCAGAAACAACATGTTTTTCCCTTCACCCAACCATCTCCTTGATCATGTTCACGTAATCGCAAAAGCTCGCATTCCCATTCATCTCGTGCAGGGGCGTTACGATGTTGTCTGCCCGCCCTATCAGGCTGAAGATCTTGACGCAGCCTTTACCGCGGCCGGGAGTCCGCTGGCCAGTTATACGCTTACAACGGCTGGTCATAGTATGCTGTGCCGAGAGAACTTCTTTGCCCTTAAAAAGGTCATGGATGAGCTTCCGCCCATGACCGCTTATGATTTAGGACAAAGGCAAAGGCAACAACAACAAATATGGACTCCGCCTGCACCAGGCTTAAGGCCTGCAGGTCAATAGTATCCTGCGAGTTGATAGAATCGTTGTGCAACCAAGTTCTGACTTGCATGTTTTATGCGGAAGAGAGGACTAATGAATGGGGATCAGATCGCCGCAACAGAAGGCCTGATAGTAATCGGGGTAGCGCTTATTGGCTTTCTCGCTACGGACCCGGATTCGTCCAGAAGCCAAAGAAATGAAGGAAGACACCTGGAGCCTGAGCCTCGAACCCTTGCCACCAGGGGAAGATCTCGAGCAGATGTCCAATGCTGGCCAAAAGGCCCCGCGCGCCCGCCAAGGTCAGGAATGCTGAAAGCGGTCGCCACTGTGTTTTACGACCTTTCGGCCTAATCTTTCTCGCGCCACTTTATGCCGATTGCGAGAGCATATAGTTAGCGGTTTCGGTCTCCTGCATCCATGCGGGTTTGAGGACGCCCTCATCCCAGCGCTGAAAGAAGCGCCGATGGAAGCCGTAAGATGGCGTCCCTTCCCACGGTAGCCGTAAATCCATCGAAAGACCGCGATAAGTAATGCCGGCATCGAGATAGACTTTGACGGGCGTTTGGTCGGGCCTGAAACCGATCGTGACAATGGATTGAAAACGTACACGCTCAAACCAAAAAGGACTGCCCGTGGCTTGGCCCATACTATTCAAACGCATGATGGTAAGGTTAGGTATGCCACTTTTATCGGTGTAAGCCCCCACACAAATCCCGCCAACATCAGGCCGCCACCAGGGAAGCGTTATCGGATCACGATCGAGAGGCAAAGGTGGTGCAATACGCATAGCTATCTCCTCATTAAAAAGAACAATTGAGTTGGGGGTGTGATCTGGGATCACCAGGACGCAAAACCGGCATCGACATTGCCGTTGAACATGCGCATTTGGGTTATGCCTGTGGTATCGGCAAGGCAGATATAGGTCTGTTCGGTAGGACCGCCGCCACCGGCATAAAGAATATGCGTGGCAATCCAGGCTCCGCCATTGCTCACAGATGACGACAGATAGGCTATCCCATTGGCATCGGTGTAACCGCTGCAGGATGAGTTGAATGCGTTGGCCGTAATAACGGGGTGATTTTTAGGAAAACTATTTTTGCCATAAATCACGCTCTGCCATATACCTTCAACGCAGGCTAAGAGATCGAGCGCAGTGTCTGAGGTTGCCGTCAAAATCGTATGTGCCGGATTTGTACAAGGCTGACCGGCAACCCTGCCCGATGGCGCCGCCGCCACATAGCCAACATTCCCCATGATCCCGACGCCAGAGGCCGTCATATCCATGACGCGTTGGCCTTGAACATTGAAAGGAAAATCCGTGACGCCAGCTGCCGTATCGAGACCATCCGCAAATGCGTGAGGCGAGCATTCGGCGACGCCGAAGAGAACGCCGAGGATGAGCAAACCCTGTAACCAGTTATCGCGCATGGTAAACCTCGCGGTTGGGTGTTGAAGAAAACCAGCCCAGACAACCGACACGACACAACAATCCGAAACCGGCGCGGGTGCTAACGGGCCGCCGTCTTCGGGATAAGATCGGGTCGAGTGTGAGAGCTGGTTTTTTATCGAGAGATGCCAGACACAAAAAAGCCGCGCGGAATAAACCGGCGGCCTTTTGGTCTGATCACTGTCTGTCAGCGTTTCTGACACGTATCGCTACGATAACTGCACCCTACCCTATTCACATGACTTTGTCAATAGAGAATTGCATAATAATTTCTTATTATGCAATCTTATGTAATATCAAGCGTTTAGGAAAGGCGCCAGAGTTTGATTAATTGGGCCAGGCCACGGTGAAGGGTTTTCAGCACATGGGTCTCTCCTGCCCAAGCGTCGTGACCACAGACAGATATGATGACGGCCTTCTGGCGCGGTGAAAGCACCCCATACGCCTCGCGTAAAACCTGTTCGCTGATGATAGGAAGAAGAGCCGCCATTTCGGGATCACCATGCGAGCCTCCACTGCCTTCATCCGTCCAGATCCGCAGAACGGCCCGCAAATAGGCGCGGCGGAACTTCATGCCGGCATCGTGTTCTACTTCTGTTATTTTGTTATGCGCGAGGTAATAATCAAGAATACATTCCGATACCGCGCGCTGACGTTTTATATAGGTTTTACCGTCACTTTTCTCATGTATAGGCTCCGTAACCACCCCGCCATTCTGGCGTTGACGTTCTTTAGTCACGGACATCCCATGGCAGAATAAAGACGCTTTTCTTTTTGATTTCGAACCGCGTTTAGACATACGCCACCTCCCCCTGAAAGAGGAGCGAACGGGCTTCAAACGGACCTTCGGGTGCTGCGGATACTGTGGGAGTAAAACCTGTTACCATTGCTAACCTCATATCCCCGTGCAAACCAGACGTTGACAGGCCTACCTTTGCAGGCGTCTGCACTACCTAACTTTATGAACGTCATGGACAAAGAAAATCTTTTGTCCTTTTTACCGGCCCATCACCTTAAGGCCTGGTCACACGAATATAGTTTCTTGTTAGCACCCGCAGCCTCTATGGCATGACATGCAACATGTTTCAACCCAAAATTACCTCTTATTGGTAATTATGGTAAAGACCCAAGAAGCTGTTTTATTAAGGATAATATTGGTGTTTTTAGATATTTGAACTATTGTTTTTACATATTTTGGTGTGTAAACTCGCATTGCATTATAAAAAAACTATATTGCATTATAAGAAATAATTATATCCCTTTATGGTAGAATGAGCTCGAAAGCAGGATCCGACCCATGAAAAATGCACTTCCCCCTAATCGCATCAAAGAGCTCCGCGAGGCACGCCGTATGTCGAGCCGCGAACTCGCCAAGAAAATCGGCCTTTCCGCGCCGCAGATGAGCCGGCTTGAAAACGGCAAGAGCCAACTTAATGTGAAATGGATATTGAAGATTTCTGCGGCCCTTAGCGTCGATACGAGCGAGATTGTGGATTTGCCGATTAGCAAGAAGTTCAAATCAACGTGTGACGATACGCTTCTCGGTTCTGTTATCGGCTGGCTCTTAGAAGCCAGCGAAGAACACAAAATGGAACTTCCGCGGCAAGACTTATCGAAATTTGCCAGTTATATCTATAAGGAAGCCATCGAACAGCCGCTTAATTTTCATCAAACACGCTATTTGGCTTTTACAATCGTGCGGGTTTTAAAGATGAGCAGAGAGAAATAAGGATCAACTGCCCTTCGGGATGGCCTTTTCTACGTCTGCGATAAGACCAATGATTGGTTTGCTGAAGCCGTCCGGTCGGGCCCAGCTATACCTTCAGCACGTTGCGACGGTGCATCGACCTTTTCTGCTGAGGCATCGTCCCGGGCGCCTGTTCGGGCGACTGCGACGATCGTTCTTTGGGATGCTCGGACGCATAGCGGTGCTGGGCTGCGGCAAGCTGATCAAGTGTTCGAGGGGGGCCGGTCCGAATGTGAATGTGAGGGCGTTCCGCCGCGCCAGCGCCAGTTTTCAATTTTCCGTAATTTGCCATCTCGAATACCTCCAAATATTTTAAAATATTTGGATATCCTAAATATTACGAGTTACCTATTCGTTAATTACACCCATTCTCGAAACGACAGAAACGCCATAAAAAAATATTAAATTTGCGGAAAGGCAGCTTACAACTGACCAGATTTCTGAAGTTAAGCTTAGGGTGCAGGAGTGGGATAAAGTTAGGGCACCCCCCCCCCCTATGAAACTCTCGGCGAGGTCTAATTGATCTCGCCGGTGATAAATCACTAATAAAATTAAGTCATATTACACTGTAATAAACAGTGACCCAAAACATAGGAAATTTGGGTTATTTAGAGCACCCGATGTGAACCAAGCCATTGATTGCATTATTGCTGAAGCGCTTGGTAAGGACGGGGTCGTAGGTTCAATTCCTATCGGCAGCACCATTTCCCCGCTCCATTTTCACATCTATGGTTAATAAGAAATTGCTAATTATTTGCAGCGAGGAATGCTAAGATAGCATTCAAATTTGATGTTACGACCTATGGCAAAAAATTATTTGAGAGCGAAAACATGACGACTACACAAACAAATCGCACATATAACATTGCAGTTATTCCCGGCGACGGCATCGGCAAGGAAGTTGTGCCCGAAGGTTTGCGCGTTCTGGAGGCAGCGGCGAAGAACTTCGGCTTTGAACTTCGGCTTAAAGAATTTGATTTTGCGAATTGTGATTATTATGCGGTACATGGCCGCATGATGCCGGAAGATTGGAAAGAGCAGCTTGGTCAGCAAGATGCTATCTTCTTTGGTGCTGTGGGTTGGCCTGCAAAGGTTCCAGACGACATCTCACTTCAAGAATCTCTCATTATGTTCCGTCGTGGATTTGATCAGTACGCAAACGTACGTCCTGTCCGTTTAATGCCGGGTATTGAACCACGTATTAAGGATGCAGGTAATATTGATCTCGTCGTCGTTCGCGAAAATACGGAGGGCGAATATGGCAAGAATGGCGAAATTCGAAATGAGGGCACTGATGAGGAATATTGTATTCAAGTGTCTACTTTCTCGCGTAAAGGTGTCGACCGTATATTAAGGTATGCTTTTGATCTCGCCAGCACACCAGAGCGCCGCGGGTATTTAACATCGGCTACGAAATCGAATGGCATTGCCGTAAGCATGACTTACTGGAATAGTCGCGTAGAAAAAATGGCTAGGCAGTACCCGAGCATAAAATGGGACAAGTATCATATAGACAATCTTGCCATGCAGTTTGTTGAAAGATTGGCGGATTTTGACGTCGTGGTGGGCTCAAATCTCTTTGGCGATATTTTATCGGAGCTTGCTCCCGCACTTGCGGGAACAATTGGTATCGCGCCATCTGGCAATATAAACCCGGAACGCATATACCCATCCCTGTTCGAGCCCGTTCATGGTTCAGCACCTGACATTGCGGGAGATGGTGTTGCCAATCCCGTTGCTCAAATCTGGTCTGGAGCCATGATGTTGAAACATTTTGGAGAAGACGAAGCTGCTGCTGCAATTATTAAGTCGATTGAGGGAGTCATGGAAGAGCCAAGATTGCGTACACGCGATATTAAAGGCGGCACAGCAGATACAGTAACATGCGGTAGGGCCATTGCACTGAGATTGGGCTAATTGTTTTCCTAGAAAAACCGTATTCTTTTTTGGTAAGGGCGAGGTTGTAGTTTCAATTCCTATTGGCAGCACCAGCTTACAAACCTGCGATTTCAGAAAACCGTTAACACTGGCCGGCGAATGAACAAAAACAATCACAGTAATGGCGGTGAAGGCGGCGCGAAACATGTCGTGCGCCAGAAACGCGACTGGAAACGCATTCACCATTCACCCCTGTTCTGGATCGGCGTTTTGCTCTTCATCGCGGCGGCCGCAATTTATGTGCTATCGGATAATCTCGCCTTCAGGCCGTAGCGATAGTGTATTAGAAATGGTTTGTTTGGTAAGGACGGGGTCCGTAGGTTCAATTCCTATCGGCAGCACCAGTTTTGATAATCGGTGTACCTTCAAGCGTACGCTGTACCGGACACTTACCGGCAACTTCAAGTAATTTCTTACGTTGGTCGTCGGTCAAACGCTCGCCATAAAGCGTTATATCTTTGGTGAAAATATCCTGTTTGTTTTCTTTATGATAAGTAAGCCTAACCCCAACTTTATCTAACGGCCATTTCTGTTGAAGGGCATACCAGCGGACAGTCATCGCTGTGCATTCACCAAGTGCGGCCAAAAGCGTATCGTAAGGCGCTGGCCCCAAGCCGCCGCCACCGGAAGATACTGACTCATCGCCTTTCAAATGATAGCCGGAAACCTCAATATCGACGGCATAGGCGCTTTCGCCGATTTCGATAACATTGGCAGAAGTGGTTTTTTCATCGGCCATATTTTTACTCCGGTAGAGGGATAAATTCTTTCTCGTCGCCTGGTATAAGGCCGAAGCGTCCCGCTTTCCAATCTTCCTTAGCTTGCACAATACGATCTTCTGACGTGGAAACAAAATTCCACCAGATAAAGCGCTGTTCGGGAAATGGGTCACCTCCCAACAGCATGACATGTGAAGGAATTTCGGCATCGATGATGATGGCATCGCCATTGGTAAAAACAGGCATCGTCTGCGGTTCAATCGTGGTGTCACCGGCACGCAACCGACCTTCAATCAGATAAAGCGCCCGTTCGCGGTATTCGTTTGGCAATGTCAGACGGCTACCTGCAGGCATTTTAGCCTCGATATAGAAAAGCGGGCTGTAGATTTTTACAGGAGACTCATGAGCATAGGCTTTGCCCGCAATTACTTTAAGGGACACGTCCCTTAATACAAAACCTGGAAGGGAATCCGCAGCATGATGATAAAATCCAGGCGCGCTTTCCTCATATTCCTTTGGCATGGCGACCCAGCTTTGCAGGCCATGCATGTTGTGCGGACGCATCCGCTCACTCGCGTCGGTCCGTTCCGAGTGAGCAATGCCCCGTCCCGCCGTCATCCAGTTCACATCGCCGGGAATAATGGTTTGAGCCGAACCAAGCGTATCACGATGCAGGACCTCACCACTGAACAGATACGTCACCGTCGAAAGTCCAATATGCGGGTGCGGACGCACATCAATGCCTTGAGATGCCGCGAATTGTGCTGGCCCCATATGATCGAGAAATATAAACGGTCCTACCATACGCCGCTTGGCGTAGGGTAAAACCCGGTGAACGCTAAACCCACCGAGGTCTTTCTCGCGCGGAACGATGGTAAGTTCGATAAGACTCATAACAGGTAATGTGCCATTTTTTATCTGCTTTGGCACGTCATGTTTAGAATGCCTGCGACTTAAAGGTTAGCTTCACTTTCAATGTCGAGCCGCACCTCATCGCCGAGAGCAGGCAAGTAAGTCGTGATGCCAAAGTCGGAACGCTTGATAACAGCTGACGCACTAAATCCTGCCGTCGGTTGCTTCATGAAGTTTTCGCCGATCTTGTTCAATTGAACATTGAGATCAACGGGTTTCGATATGCCATGCAACGTCAAAGTGCCGTGTACGATAGCGGTATCTTTGCCAGTCACGTCAACTTTGGTGCTGACGAATGTCGCCGTGGGATAAGTCGCTGCATCAAAGAATTCTTTGCTCTTTAGATGCTCATCGAGTTTCGGCACGTCAGTATCGATGGTCGCGATAGGGATTGTAACATTAAGTTTGCTGGCAGCTGGGTTTTGTTGATCCAGAACCACTGCGCCGTCCACATTCATGAACTTTCCTGACGGATTGGAAAATCCAAAATGATTGATGTGAAAAACGATCGCTGTGTGCGTTGGATCAAGTTTATAAGTATCGGCGGCGTTGACGGGTTTCGCCAGCGCAGCCAACAGCAATGTTGTGAGGATCAAGCGGTTGGTTGTGAGTTTGCGTAACATGGTTTGTTTCCTTTCTAAAGTTGGGGTTATTTTTAGTTAGGCTACTTTTTGAAGAGCTTCTGTTACTTGTATTTCGGCAGTCTGCATGGCCGCTTTGACAGCATCTGGTCCCATAGCAACGCCTTCGGCGCGAATAAAGGTGACATCCTTCACGCCAAGGAAAGCCAATGCCCCTTTCATATAACTTGAATGATGCTCAATGCCTGCGAGCGGGCCAGACGAATAGATGCCCCCGCTCGACAAAACGACGATGACCTTCTTGCCGGGAGCCAAAAGCCCTTCGGGACCGTTCGGACCGTATTTGAATGTCTTGCCGGCACGGACGACGTGATCGATCCATGCTTTGAGAGCCGAAGGAATGCCAAAATTCCACATTGGCACACCGATCACAACGGCATCGGCGGCGCTAAGTTCTGCCACCATTTGATCCGATAGTTTGATCGCTTCGGCCTGCATATCGGTATGTTTATCGACAGGGGTAAAGAATGCTCCGATTACAGCCCCACTTAAATGGGGGAGTGGATCCTTACCGAAATCGCGAACCGTCACTTTCGCATCCGGATGCTTGACCTTCAGCCCTTCTACAACCTTCGCCGTGAACTTACGGCTTACGGAATTGTCGCCAAGAGGACTGCTGTCGATATGCAAAATGTTGTATGTCATGGGTTTTCTCCATTAGTTGTAATTCCATACTTAATAATATATAATTATTTAGTAGATTAAAAGAACGCACAAAAAGTTCACTTAGTTACAGAAAGGTAAGTCATGAAAAAAGCGCGCAATGCAGCAGCTAAAGTCGATGTCAGCGAACATGTGGATTGCCCGATCAAAGACCTGATCTCACGCATCGGTGATAAATGGAGCATGCTTGTTCTGGTGGCGCTCTCGAAAGCACCAAACCATTGCCTACGCTTTTCGGAATTGATGGCAGCCGTAGGCGGCATTTCGCAGCGCATGTTGGCTACGACTTTACGTTATCTGGAACGCGATGGCATTGTCTCGCGCCATCTCTATCCTGAAGTTCCGCCGCGCGTTGAATATATCCTCACCAAACGCGGCCAAGGATTGCTGGTGCCGGTCGAAGCTTTGGTTGTATGGATTCTAGGTGAATGGCCCGCTATAGAAAAATCACGCCAAGAATACGATGCACGGCGCACGGAGAATACCTAATCATTACTACACTGCGATACTGTAACATTGAAATATTAAAAGTTAAGTCATTGACCATACGGATTTTGATAACCGCTATGACCGCTTTGCCCTTGACTGTTAGGACCAGTATAGTTTGGTGACGTTACATCATGAGAGTAGGAATTAGTCCCCACTTGCCCTGTATAGGGATTTGTATTTCCTTGATATGAATAATTATTGGTGACCGTGCCATCTGCCGGGCTGCGCTCATAAGGCTGAACGTAAGTCCCATTACTGCGGGTATATCCATCTACATGATCAGCAAATGCAGGATTGACCAACATTAGAAGTGCAAGCATAGACAGAGCAAGAATTTTCATAGATACCACCAATTGACAGAGTGAAAGAACCTAACCGATGGTTCTCCTAAATCATGCCCCTGTCAATTGATCTTACAAATAGAGACGAACCACGCTTCAAATGTAGTCACACATGCCCTACAACGCCGCGCTCGATTTATTTACACAAGCCCTCGCGCTTCAGCGCGCCGGGCAGATTGATGATTGCATTGAAAAATACAACGCCCTCATTTCCTTGCGACCTGATTTTGTCGAGGCCTATAACAATCTCGGCGCGGCGCTGAAAGACAAGCGTTTGTTCGACGATGAATTAAAACAATACCAGAAAGCCCTGTCGATTAATCCGAAATATGCCGATGCACATAATAATCTGGGCAACGCCCTTAATCGGATCGGAAAAATCGATCAAGCTTTGCAGCATTATGAAAAAGCCTACGCACTGGATCCTCGATCATCTACCTGTGCCAACAATTTGCTCGCCGCGTTTATATGCCTCGGGCGAAATGACGAGGCGCTTTCGCTTATTCAAAAGGCTGTCCTGGGGATAGATGAAGACGGCTATAGCCAGATCGTCCTCGTTGCCTATTGTTTGATCGTCTACTGGTTGCAAGGCAAAATAGAAGAGTGCCGCAATCTGAGAAACACGCATCCGGGGTTGGCAAACATGCAAGCCACAGTAAGAACCGCCATTCTTCTGCGCTATATAAGGTTTATGTATTTGCTGTGCGATTTAGAAAAGCCGCGCCGCGAGGAGCGTGAACCCATTTATGTCGTGGGTGAATCGCATGTCCTTCCCTGCGCGAATACTTTCATAAATTTTGGCGATAAAAAATGCATCGGCACTCCACATTTGGTTCAGGGCGTTAAAATGTGGCACCTCGCCACGGATCAAAATAATCTTTACAAAAAATATCTACAGCGCAGGCTGGAAAAAATCCCGAGCGATCAAAACATCCTTGTGACAATCGGAGAAATTGATTGCCGTCCCGACGAAGGCATTTGGGATGTCTTCAAAAAAGGGCAACGGCCACTCGAAGACATCATAAAAGATACAGTTTCAGGCTATGTCGCGTGGCTTGAAACAAATCTTGAAGCCAACAAGCCTGCATCCATTACCCTGCAAGGCATTCCCTATCCGGGTTATGCGCTAGAAGGCAGCAATGATCCCGGTGACAAGGACATATTCCTCGGCATGATCGCGGCGGTGAACAAACAACTGGAAGAGGAAATCTTTCAAAGAGGCTGGAATTTTCTCGATGTCTATTCGGCCACACGCGGCAATAAGCGGTGGCACATCGATGACTATCATCTGAAGCCGGAGATTTATTCCGTTATTAATATAAAAACGCCTGCAACAGCGGTCGCATAGCCGACCTTCTCACGCGCTATGATGCTTGTTCTTCACGTGACTCTTGGCGTCTTTTTGCAAGCGCAGGATATTTTTCTTGGCGTCGACAATTTCGGGGCGCAAGCCGTGGGTTGAAAGATCAGCATCGGCGACAGTGAGCGCCTCATCATATTTACCTTCATCAGCCAGACAACGGATCACGCCTTCCGGAAAGGCGACGTCATCCGGATATTTCTGCTGGCCCTGCTGATAAATCGGCAGCGCTTGATCCGGCTGTTTTAACTGGCGGTACGCATGACCGACCACCTTTAAAATATAGTCGGGCTGATCGCCGGCGGGCAGCGTTTTATAAAGCGTCACCACTTGCTGATCATTACCGCCAGCCCAGCCGAGCACCGCGAGATAATCGCTCGTGATCGCAGGATCATCGCTGTGCTGCGCATAAAGGCCGCTGAGGATTGCAAGAGCTTCGGGATAATGTTGCACCCGCGCCAGTGCGATGGCTTTTTGATCATCACGTTTGACGATCAGTTGAAGAATTTCTTTCTTGATCGCCACAATCGGCGGACGCTCGCCATGCGTGGCGAGATCGGCATCGGCTTTTACTAAAGCGTTATCGAGATCACCGAGATCGACCATGCAACGCAACTCGCCTTCGGCGAATGTCGTGCTGTTGGGTGAACGGATGAGACCGAGGCGATAGATATCGAGTGCTTTGTCGTTCTGTCCCAAATCATGATAGGAATGGCCGATGGCCGACAATTCATAATCCGGCTGCTGACCTTCCAAATCATTGTACAAATCGACGGCTTCCTGATCACGCCCGGCCCAACTGAGTACCGCGATGTAATCGCGCGTCACGCTTTGATCATTCTTATTCTTACGATGCAGCCGATCGAGCGTCGCGATCGCTTCATCATAATTACCCTTGCGCGCGGCCATCACGGCCTTGTCCTGCTCGGTTGGCGGCCGGTAAGGCAGGTTTTTAAACACGCCCGTTATGCTGCCCCAGAATGTTATTGGCTTTTCCTGATCCGCAGACACGGCATCGGTGGCGGATGGCGTTGATGCCGTTGACGCTGGAGCGGTCGTGGGTGCCGTCGGTGCGGCGTTTTGCGCCAAAACAGTCGGCACAACCGCCATTTGCACGCAGCACACAACACAGAAGCAGGCAAAAATAGAAGAAAGCTTTCTCATAGCTCAAACGTCATTGCGTAAAACCTTGCCTCTCTATCAAGGGTTTTGCGCATAAAAAAGCTATTAGATTTAGGACGGGTTATTGATTAATGCCCTTGCGACGCGATTTGCGTATCGAGGCGGTCTTCTTCGAGACCGGCAGGGTCTTGATGCACGAGGACATCGGCGCCGGGAAACTCTTTGCAAATCGCTTCCATAATCGCGTCGGCGACTTTGTGTGCCGCACGCAAATTCATATCGCCGTCCATCTCGACATGCATCTCGACAAAAATCCGGTCGCTATCGGAACGCGTACGCATATCGTGAATGCCGCGCACCTTCGCCTGCGCTTTCACAATCTGTTTAATTTTTGCGCGATCCGCTTCCGGCAATTCATGATCCATCAACACATGCAGTGCATGCATGGCAATATGCCACGCGCTGAACGTCAAACCGCCCGCAATCGCCATCGCAAATAAAGGATCGAACCACTCGATGCCCGTGACCTGATGCAAAGCGAACGAGGCAATGACGGCGAAGTTGATCGCGAGATCACCAACATAGTGCAGCCGGTCAGCGCCGATCGCCATCGAATGTGTGCGATGCACGACAAGGTGCTGGAACACAACCAGAAAAATCGTCAGAACGATCGCGAGCACCATAACCATATAGCCGATGGGTTCATGCTCGATATTGTGTGGGGTGTAAAAGCGGCTCAGGGCTTCGTAACCCAGAAGCACCGATGAACCGACGATAAAGGCGGCCTGCGCAAGCGCGGCCAGTGGTTCGGCTTTGCCGTGACCAAAGCGATGCTCGCGATCGGGCGGCCGCAAAGCGCTCGCGACGCCATAAGCAGTCACGAGCGATGCGATGAGATCAATCGTCGAATCCAAAAGCGATGACAACATCGCGACGGAGTCCGTCATGAAATACGCAAGAAGTTTTGCGGCAATCAAAATCGTGGCGACCGCGATACTGGCATAGGTTGCCAAGCGGCGTAGCCGGTCATTACCAATCGCAAGCAGGTGCTCTTTATGAATCACGGGTAAAGCCTTTCGATTATCCACGCGTCTTTGTCGCCGGCACGATGATAAACGATCCGATCATGCAGACGAAAGGGTCTTTCCTGCCAAAATTCAATCGCGCGCGGCGTTAACCGATAGCCGCCCCAATGCGGCGGGCGCGGTACCGGTTTGCCTTCATATTGTTTTTCTAATTCCTTGACGCGTTGCTCAAGCTCACCCCTGTTCGCGAGTTTCTGCGACTGCTGCGAGGCCCACGCGCCGATCTGACTGCCGCGCGCGCGCGTCTCATGATAAGCATCAGACTCTGCCTCGCTGACCGGTGTGATCAAACCTTCGGCACGAATTTGGCGGCGTAGCGATTTCCAATGCAGGCAAATGCCGGCCTTGGGATGTGCCAATAACTGCTCGCCCTTCTGGCTCTGGCGGTTGGTAAAAAAGACCAAACCCTTGGCGTCGCAATCTTTCATCAAGACGATGCGAACGGAAGGCATGCCATCGGCGCCGACCGTCGCCAAAGACATCGCATTCGCGTCAGACGGTTCCTCTTTTTCGGCCAAGCCGTACCATTCCTTGAACAGGATCCATGGGTCGGCGGGCGGGGTGAAATCGGTGTTTTCGGTCATATTCTATCTGCCGGTAGCCATCATATCGTCACAGTTGCGCCAAGATTAGTCTTTAGAGTAGGATTTTGCAGCAAGAGATTAGCCGTGCCAAAGGACTGTATTTGGCTTGATGTCCCGCTGTCACACACTGTCAAACATGGAGTTAACAATGATTCGTCGTCAATCTGTAATTGCTGTGCTTTCAGCTTCTCTTCTTCTCTGCGCCTGCCAAACAGATAACTGGGGCGGCGGCGAAACCGTTGGCACTCTTGGTGGTGCGGCAGCCGGTGGTTTGATCGGCAACCAGATCGGCCACGGCGCCGGTAATGCAGCGGCCACTCTTGGCGGCGTTTTGATCGGTGGCTTTGTTGGCAACCAACTTGGCGGCATGGTTGACGATGCCGACAAGAAACGCGCGATGCAGGCCCAACAAAAAGCCTATACGGCGCCGGTCGGTCAGCAGATCACCTGGAGCAATCCGCAAAACGGCAATGCCGGAACCATTACCCCTGTGCGTGATGGTCAGGACCAGAACGGCAACTACTGCCGTGAATTCCAGCAGACCATTACTGTCGGCGGTCAACAGCAACAGGCTTACGGCAAAGCTTGCCGTCAACCCGATGGCAGCTGGAAGATCATTCAGTAAAACAGGGGCGCTGACGGAAGGCAAACCCCACCTATTACAGGAGAAAGTTTAGAAGCAGATGAATATGTTCAAAACTTTCAAGTTGAAATGGTGGCAGGGTGGTTTGTTCAAATGGGGTGTATTCCTGCTCGGCATCACCGTGGGGGCTTATTGGCCCGATTTCTTTAGTGCCTACACCCCAATCCTTCTTATTGTCGCCGCAACCTTTTTAACTTACGTCACCTATATCTGGTGGAAACAATAAATCAAATTAGGGCACTCCCGACGGGCAAAGACAGATGACAGAAAACATCTTAGTTTCCGTCGTCTGTTGTCTGTCCTATGGTAAATAGTTATGCGTGATCCCTATCAAATCCTCGGTGTTGAAAAATCGGTAAGCGCTGCTGAAATTAAAAGCGCGTATCGCAAGCTTGCGAAGAAATTGCACCCCGACGTTAATCCCGGGCGCAAGGATATCGAACAAAAATTCAAAGAAGTGACGGCCGCCTACGATCTATTGTCCGATGCTGATAAACGCGCACGCTTTGATCGCGGCGAAGTGGATGCGCAAGGCAACGATCGCGGCTTTGCTGGCGCCGGTGCGGGCGGTGATCCTTTCGGTGGAACCTGGCGCAATTACACACGCGCCACGGGAAAAGAAGATCCGTTCGCACAATTTGGCGGCGCGGAAGACATCTTCGCGCAATTTATGGGCGGTGGACGTGGGCGCGGTCGCGCGAGTAACCCACGCGGCGCCGATGTCACTTATGCGCTCGCGGTTCCTTTTGTTGAAGCCGCGCTTGGCGGCAAACGACGCGTGACACTCGGGAGCGGAAAAACCATCGATGTTTCTATTCCTCCCGGCACCAGTGAGGGGCATAAGCTGCGCCTGCGCGGTCAGGGTGAGACCGGCACAGGCTCCGCCGGCGATGCGATTATTGAAATCAATGTTGAACCGCACCCCCATTTCACGCGCAAAGATAATGACATCAACCTCGACGTGCCCATCAGCCTGCCGGAAGCCTTGCTCGGCGGCAGCGTCAAAGTTCCAACGCTCGACGGCCACGTCACGGTCAAAGTTCCGAAGGGTGCGAATTCAGGAACAACATTGCGCCTCAAAGGCAAAGGCATTCCCACCGGCAAAAATGAAAATGGCGATATGTTTGTGAAGCTAACGATTGTATTGCCGGAAACACCGGATGCAGGTCTTACCGACCTCGTTGAAAAATGGGCGAAGAAGAATGCCTACGACCCCCGCAAGAAACTGGGTTGGACTTAAATGCCAAATAAAAAAGCGGAGAATTTCTTCTCCGCTTTTTCTTTTTCGCTTCGCGTAATTTTTAACGCGAATAGAATTCGATGACGAGGTTTGGTTCCATCTGCACCGGATAAGGGACATCGCCCATTTCAGGTGTACGAACGAACGTACCCTTCATTTCCTTGTGATCAACGGTCATATAATCGGGAACATCACGTTCCGCGAGTTCGGATGCGATTTGCACAACGGCAAATTGCTTTGCCTTGCTGCGCAATTCGATCACGTCGCCATCCTTCACTTGATAGGATGCGATATTAACGCGCTTGCCGTTGACCAGCACGTGACCGTGATTGACGATCTGACGCGCCGCGAAAACGGTCGCGACAAATTTCATGCGATAGACGACGGCATCAAGGCGACGTTCGAGTAACTGGATCAGAATTTCGCCATTGTTACCTTTACGGCGCATCGCTTCTTGGTAATAGCGGCGGAACTGACGTTCACCGACATTGCCGTAATAGCCGCGCAGGCGTTGCTTCGCCATCAACTGCACGCCGTAATCAGACGGCTTCGTGCGGCGCTGACCATGCTGACCGGGGCGGTATTCGCGTTTGTTGAGCGGGCTTTTTGGACGGCCCCAGAGGTTTGCACTCAGGCGGCGGTCAATTTTATGTTTGGATTCGGCGCGTTTCGTCATTGCTTCAACTCTCTTTTTTATGACCAACCGTCAATGCGGTAGGTCCAATTGTCCCGATAGTTCATCCACCTATGTGGTGACGGATACGAGCCCATAAGACCGTATCGCTTTCTCGGGAATGCGGCGTTTATAGCGATTAGAAGCAGATTGTCAAATAAAGACCGGTAAATCCGCACTTGCATGCGTGTTGAGTCCCGATTAAGACTAAAGTCTCTAACCCCTTCGATTCCCTCAGGTTTAGGAGCTTCCCAATGTCAAAAATCCTCGAAAAAATGTACAGCGCGCTCACTCTCGGCGCGATATTGGCGCTGGTTGTCTTGACCGTTTATCACGGCGACCGGACGCAAAGTAAGGATTACTGGGCTTCCTTCATCACCTTCCTGCATGTTTTGTCCGCCATCACCTGGATCGGTCTCCTCTATTATTTCAACCTCGTGCAAATTCCGATGATGCCGAAAATTCCGGCCGATCTGAAACCTGCCATCGGCAAATACATTGCGCCCGAAGCTCTGTTCTGGTTCCGCTGGTCAGCTCTGGCAACAGTCGTTACCGGCCTCATCGTCGCAACGCTTCATAATTATGTTCACGAAGCGATGACGCTGCAACCGGGCATGACGCGCACGATCGGCACCGGCATGTGGCTCGGCCTCATCATGGCGTTCAATGTCTGGTTCATCATCTGGCCAAACCAGAAGAAAGCCCTCGGCATTGTGAAAGTTGATGATGCATCGAAAGCGAAAGCGGCGCGCATTGCCATGCTGACTTCGCGCACCAACTTCGTGCTATCGCTGCCGATGCTGTATTGCATGGTGACGGCGGGGTTGGTTGGGTAGGCAATCATGAGTGCAAATACTGCGTTTGAAGAAGCAAGAAAGAGTATTTGTACGGCTCTTCGCCAAATTCTTGGAGGAGAAGCTGATGAAGATATAGTGCAACGTATGGGCACAATACTTCATAACCAAGCGCATCTTCATGGCACTTCAGACAATGACATCGCCAACCGCGTACTGACGTTCATGGAAGCGGACCACTATACTCCAGGATAATATTACCCCATATGTTGCTTCTGCCGGTATTCCTCGCCCTGCATTTCAGTTAGGCGACTGATGGTGCGTTGAAAAGCAAAACTATGTTCACCCGCTGGCGCAAGCTTTGCTACCGGCACTTCCGCCGCCATGAACAGTTTCACCTTCGCTTCATAGAGCGTATCGATCAGCGTCATGAAACGCAGCGTCTGATTACGCTGCTCCGGCTTTAATTGTGGCACACCATCGAGAATGACGGTGTGCAAACATCCGGCAATCGCCAGATAATCAGCGGCGCCCAGCGCCTCGGTGCACAATTCATCAAAATTAAAAAAGCCGACGCCCTTGGCGGCGTGAACAATCTTGAGTGTGCGCCCCTGCACCGGCAGCTCGAACGTCTCCGGCTTCGCATCATCGGTCATTTGCAGAAACACCCCCTGCAGCCGACGCGTATTTTCCTCGCTCAACGGCGAAAAATACGTTTGCAAACCGCGTAATTGCTCATAGCGATGATCAACCGTGCCGCCCAGCCGGTGCACAATTAGTTTTTGCTTGATGAGATCGATAAAGGGATAGAAGCGTTCACGCTGCAGACCATTTTTATACAACTCATCCGGCGGCCAGTTTGATGTTGCAACGACGATAACGCCATTTTCGAACAGGCCGGCAAACAGCCGTCCTAAAATCATTGCATCGGCAATATTGCTGACGTGAAATTCATCGAAACACAGCAGCTGCGTTTCTTTCGCGATGTTGCGTGCGAGGCTTGGGATCACATCATCAACATTTTCGGTTTGCAGCACATGCAAGCGCTGATGGATTTCGAGCATGAACTGATGAAAATGCACGCGGCGTTTTTTGGCGACATTTGCTGTCGCAAAAAACATATCCATCAGCATGCTTTTGCCGCGACCGACATCGCCGTACAGATAAACGCCGGATGGCATGGGCGCACTTCCGCTATGAACCAGGCGCGCCAAAAACCCCTGTGCGGATGCGTGTTTATCCAGTTGGGCCGCGAAGTTTTCGAGAATCGAAACGGCCTCTGTCTGGGCCACATCGGGGCGCAAATCGCCATCCGCCAGGCGGGCCTCGTACATCGTGCGAAGAGCTGATTTTTGCTGGGGTGACGGCACTGAAAACCTTTTAGAAAGCCTCTAAAAACCGCCCTGAAAGGGGCGTATTTTTGGTTAAAGAAACACGCGTTTGTCAAGCGCGCGGAAGCATGGCATAACCTCCCGCCATGCGCCAAGCGCCTTTATTCCCGTGCTTTATTCAACCCTCGCCCGCTAAGGATCTCACCACATGGCAAAGTCTAATAAAGTTTTTGAACTGATCAAAAAACACGATGCAAAATATGTCGATCTGCGTTTCACCGATCCGCGCGGCAAGCTACAGCACGTCACGCAACATATCGACACGATCAACGAAGATGTCTTCGAAGAAGGTTTGATGTTCGACGGTTCATCGATCGCCGGCTGGAAAGCGATCAATGAATCGGACATGACCCTGATGCTCGATGCACCAACGGCCGTGATGGACCCCTTCTATGCGGAACCGACCGTCGCCGTTTATTGCGATGTGTGGGAACCTTCAACCAATAAACCTTATACCCGTTGCCCGCGTTCGATTTCAAAGAAGGCCGAACAGTATCTGGTCAAATCCGGCATTGGCACGAATGCATTCTTCGGACCCGAAGCTGAATTCTTCGTATTCGACGATGTGCGTTTCTCAACCGATCCCCACAACACATTCTTCCGCGTCGATTCCGAGGAAGGCCCCTATAACAGCGGTCGTGATTTCGCTGAAGGCAATCTTGCCCACCGCCCCCGCGTCAAGGGCGGTTATTTCCCGATTAATCCGGTCGACAGCGGCCAGGATCTGCGTGGCGAAATGGTATCCGTCATCAAGCAGATGGGCGTCGAAGTCGAAAAGCATCACCACGAAGTGGCCGCGTCACAGCATGAGCTTGGGATCAAGTTCTCGACGCTCGTCAATTGCGGCGACAACATGCAGATCTATAAATATGTCGTGCATAACGTCGCAGCGACCTACGGCAAAACGGCGACCTTCATGCCGAAACCCGTATTCGGCGATAATGGTTCAGGCATGCACGTCCACCAGTCGATCTGGAAAGGCAAGACGCCTGTGTTCGCTGGTAAACGCTATGCTGGTTTGTCCGATACCGCCCTCTATTACATCGGCGGCATCATCAAGCACGCGAAAGCACTCAATGCGATTACGAACCCAACCACCAACAGCTACAAGCGTTTGGTGCCGGGGTACGAAGCGCCGGTATTGCTGGCTTACTCATCACGCAATCGTTCAGCCTCCTGTCGTATTCCACACGTCAACAGCCCGAATGGCAAACGCGTCGAAGTTCGTTTCCCGGACGCTTGCGCCAACCCCTACCTCGCCTATGCAGCGATGCTGATGGCAGGCTTGGACGGTATCAAGAACAAGATCCATCCCGGCGAACCATCCGACAAGGATCTGTACCATCTGCCGCCGAAGGAATTAGCCAAGATCCCGACGGTTTGCGGTACGCTTCTTGAAGCTATCCAAGCGCTGGATAAGGACCGTGAGTTCTTGATGAAGGGCGATGTCTTCACCAGCGAATTCATCGACAGTTACCTCGATCTGAAGCGTGAAGAATTCGATCGGTTCCGCATGGCGCCGCATCCGATTGAGTACGATATGTATTATTCGTACTAAGCATCGAACGAATATCTATGCTAAGATGGCCGTCATGAGATTCGTGGCGGCCATCTTTTTTATTAGTCTGTTCGCATCCGGTGCGGCACATGCGGCCGATCAGGCACAAGCGAAAGAAGTCGCACGCATCAACAACTGCCCACCGAAAAAGATTGAAGTTTATCAGCAAACGCTCGGCGCTGATGGCAAGACCATCTATCGCGTCGATTGCAATATGCCCAAGAGCAGTGACGACAGCGTAAAGGGCGCCGATGCGCTACTGATTAGTTGCGATCAAAGCGTGTGCGAAATGCTGCGACCCCTGCAGGGCGACAGTAAATAATTATTTCCGGTCGGCTGCCCGGCGGCGTTCACCGCCGCGGTTCATATGGCGTCTTTCTTTATGCATATGATGCAACATCCGGTGCAGCCACGGCGCGAGCAAAATTCCCATCGTGCTCAGGATAACAAGGCCACTCAGCAGCGCATAAGCCGATGCGAATAATTTGACCATGTCATTTGTCATCGTTGCAACCGGGCCCATGCCACCGAGGATCATCGACGCTTCAAGTGTCGCATCGATCCAGTTCAAATCCCCCAGATGATGATAGCCCAAAATGCCAATGCCCAGCGCGCAAGCGACAACCAGAACTGCCATCCAGATGGACTGGGCGATGCGCCCCAGCCATTGTTCGAACGGCAAAACAGGCTCGGAATAATGTTCAAAATGCACGCCCGCCTCCTGAGTTAAGATTTGCTAAGACGAGAGAATGGTAAGAACTTGCCCCGACTATAGGCTGTTGCTCCGAGTCTTGGAACCCGCTATCTTGCCGCCCAAGCCAACCCCGAATGAGGCACTCCATGAGCGGCATAAATGAAGAGGACCTAAAGAAGCACGTGAAGGACAAAGACACCTGGTTGCGTTTCGTCTACCTGGTGGTTTTTGGATTTGCCTTTTACCTGTCGATCCTCCTCACCTTCGCCACATCGATTTTTCAGTTTTTGGCGAAATTGTTCAGCGGCTCGGCTTTCGACGGCTTAGCTGAATTCGGCGACAATGTTGCAACCTATCAAAGTCAGGTGACGCGTTTTCTGACCTTCGCTTCGGACGATAAACCATTTCCGTTTGCGCCATTTCCAGTCAAAAAATTGTAAGCGTCAGACGGTTAGCCATTTTTGCATCACTTGAGTGACAGCTTCGGGCTGCTCAAGTGGCGACAGATGTCCACATCTTTCAATCACATTGAAGCGTGATCCGGGAATACCGTTGGCAATCTCACGCACAATATCCGGTGGCGTCAGCGTATCTTCAGCACCGCCAATGACCTGCACCGGGCAGTGAATTGATTTCAGATAAGGCAAACTTTCGATGCGATTCAGAATCGCCGTCTGCTGATTATGAAAGGCTTCGCGTCCGACACGCTCGGCCATCGCCATAATGACATCGGTGACGTCGTGATCTTGTAAACGATCAGGATGAATAAGCATCGGCAGCAAACGCGGCGTCACGCCTTTGAACTGACCTGCTTTCGACATCGACAACAGCAACCGGCGACGCTGACTTTGATCCGGCGTATCCGCCCGCGCGGATGTGTCGAGAAGACATAATTTCAGAACGCGCTCAGGCGCCTGACGCATAATCTCGAACGCAACATAACCGCCCATCGACAGGCCGGCGAGGGCAAATTGTGGGGGCGCCGAGGCCAAAACATCGCGTGCCAACGCCGCCATATTGTCATATTGGGTCAAATTCGCCACGCGACAGTCGGCTATACCTTTCAATGACTTGATCTGATTTTGCCATAAAGCATCATCACAAAGCAGGCCTGGTAAAAGGATAAGAGGTACCTTATTCGACATGAAACGAAACTCCGATTTGCTTTCACAGGCCGCTATCTGCTATGAAGAACGCGCTGAACGACCAAAAATGGTTTACGAGCGAACATAACGAACCGAGTTTTTTAAACAAGTGACCACATTTGCCGATTTAGGGCTGAGCGATGACATCCTTCGAGCGATTCAGGATGTTGGTTATACAACCCCCACCCCCATACAGGAACAAGCTATCCCGTACGTGCTACAAATGCGCGATGTGCTTGGCTGTGCCCAAACCGGCACCGGTAAGACGGCCGGTTTTGTTCTACCGATGCTGGAGATGCTGGGCAAAGGTCGCGCCCGCGCGCGTATGCCGCGCTCGCTGATTTTAGAGCCGACGCGCGAATTGGCAACACAAGTCGCCGAGAATTTTGAGATTTATGGCAAATATCACAAGCTTTCGATGGCCCTCCTCATCGGCGGCACAACGATGGATGAACAGATCCGCAATCTCGACCGCGGCGTTGATGTTCTGATCGCAACGCCTGGACGTTTCCTCGATCTGCAGGAACGCGGCAAGATCATGCTCAATGACATCAAGATTTTTGTGATCGATGAAGCCGATCGCATGCTCGATATGGGCTTTATTCCCGATGTCGAAAAAATCGGCGGTTTGCTGCCGCCGCTGCATCAGACCCTGTTCTTCTCAGCAACGATGCCGCCGGAAATCCGCAAACTCGCCGACCGGTTCCTCAGCAATCCAAAAACGGTGACCGTGGCACCCCCGGCGACGACAGCCGAAAATGTCCGTCAAATTTTTATCAATCTTCCAACCAACGATGATTGGCAAAAACGCGAGGCGTTACGCTTCCTTTTGAAGCGCGATCAGGTTCCGAATGCTTTTATCTTCTGCAATCGCAAACGCGATGTGGCGATGCTCCATAAATCACTAGTCAAGCACGGTTTCAATGCCGGCGCACTGCACGGCGATATGGAACAATCGGAACGCACGGCGACATTGGAAAAATTCAAACGCAACGACATTACCATTCTGGTTTGCAGCGACGTTGCCGCACGCGGCCTTGATGTCGAAGCCATGAGCCACGTCTTTAATTTTGATGTTCCATTCCACGCCGACGATTATGTGCATCGCATTGGCCGCACGGGTCGCGCCGGACGCAGCGGCACCGCTTACACGCTGGTAACGCCGGAAGATGCGAAACAAATTGTCGCTATCGAAGCGCTGATTAAGAAAACAATTGAATGCGAGACACTGGCCGATCTGCCCGAACCTCGCCCACAAACGCATGCGCAGCATCGCCATAAGCCCCAAGACCGAAATCGCGATCGTCACCGTCATCCGCAACGTCGCGAATCATCTCCGCCGAAAACACAAGCTCCACGCCCGACGATCGTTCCACCTACAGATCGATTCGAAGATGAGCTTCCCGCTTTCCTGCGCCGCCCGGCAACGGCCAACGGCAAAAGCTCTACCTAAAACTGAACAACCTGCTTGCGAGGGTGGCATGGCTCTGGCAATCCTGAACTATGCAGTTTCAGGTTCCCAACCGAAGGCCCTTTCCTCAATATTTTTTGTTCGCCGCCACCACGCTGGCGTTGCACGTCGTTTTTCTATCCCCGGCCGCTGCCCAAACTCAGACGACGGCCACTGACCGCAAGAATGAAACCCTGATTACCGCACGGCAAATGTCGTCGGATGATGAAACCGGCATCGTCACAGCAACCGGCCATGTCGAAATTGCGCGCAATAACTACATTCTTCACGCCGATAAAGTTACTTACGATGAAAACACCGGCGTCATGCATGCCGAAGGTCATGTCGCGATCCTAAATCCCACCGGCGAAGTCGAATTTGCAGATCAGGAAGAAGTCACGGGTGATATGAAACAGGCTTTCGCCGAAAATATCGGCATTCTGTTTCCGGATAATTCACGCTTCGCGGCGAAAAATGCACAACGTTATGACGGACGATATATGGTCGCCAACAAAGGCATCTATACCGCCTGTAATGTGTGTAAAGACGATCCCGACAATCCGCCTTTGTGGCAATTGAAGGGCGATACGATCACGCACGATAACACCGAGCATGAAATCTATTATCACGACGCGACCATCGATTTTGCCGGTGTTCCTGTTCTTTATACCCCTTACTTCTCAGCACCCGACCCCACCGTCGAGCGGCGACAGGGTTTTCTCGCACCCACCCCGGGTGTTTCCCCCAACGGCCTCGGCAACTTTATCCGTGTGCCGTACTATTACGATCTCGCTCCGAATGAAGACATGACGATTATTCCGACCTTCAGTTCGACCGATATCCTGCAGATGGGCGGCGAATACCGACGGCGCTTTGATCAGGGATCGCTGCAGTTTGATGGCACATTCACGCGCGCTAATTTGATCAGCACGACCGGCGAAAATGATGGCGAACAATGGCGCGGTCATTTGTTTGGCAATGCCATCTATGACCTCGATAACATCTGGCGCGTCGGCACGAATGTTCAACTCACCTCGGATAAAAGCTATCTGCAGCTTTATCAAATCTCGTCCGCCGATCAGTTGACCAATCGCGCTTACCTCGAAGGATTTAAGGGCCGCGATTACGCCGTTACCAATATGTACTATTTCGAAGATCTGCGACCCGGGACGCAGCCGGTTCAACCGCTTGTGCTGCCTTCCGCGAGTTTCAGCGCGCTCGGGGAACCCGGGCAGACCTTGGGCGGTCGCTGGTCTGTGGATGGCAGTACGCTCGTGACGTCCCGTGATAATTCCAATCAGTCGCTTGCGCAGCAAGGGCCAGATACACGTCGGCTTTCGCTTGACGCTGGCTGGGAAAGACAATTCACATCCGACACAGGTTTACTGACAACGATCTCGGGCCTCGTTCGCGGTGACCAGTATTGGGCCGACAACGTCACCAATCCGAATGGCAGTGGCAACAACTTCAACAATGTTCTCCTCACGCGCCAGTTTGAACAGGCGAATGCCGTGGCGCGCTATCCGATGGGAAGAAATGGCGATGGCTATCAGCAATTGATCGAACCGATTGTCGCCATTACCGCAGCGCCTGACGTCAAAACGGTTTCGCGCCAGCCGATCGAAGACAGCCTCGATGTGGAATTTAACGAGACCAATCTGTTTTCACCGAACCGCTTTACCGGCACCGATTTGATCGAAGGCGGCAATCGCGCCACCTACGGCCTGCGTCATGCCATTACCGCCGATGGCGGCGCGCGCGTCGATATGTTCGGCGGTGAAAGTTATGACTTCAGCAAGAACGATCAGTTCCCCGGCCAGTCAGGTTTGCGCGATCACAATTCCGATTATGTCGGACGCATGGATTTCATACCCACCGACTGGGTTACTCTGAACTACGGTTTCCGGCTTGATCACAGCACCCTTACGCCCCAAAGTCAGGATGCCTCCCTATCCGTTGGGGCGCCTATTTTCCGGCCTTATTTGCGGTATATCTCGGCCTATCAGACCGACACGACGGGCGTCATTGATGAGGTTGAAGAAGCAACCGTCGGTTTCGATTCAAAATTCCAGAAATACTGGACTTTGTCAGGTGCGCATACGCAAGCGTTCCAACCGCAGCCGGGCCCACGCCGAACGAACCTCACTCTCAGTTATGCCGACGAATGTTTTATTTTCGGCATCACCGCCGCGCATGACGATACCCAACGCGCCGATATCGGTTCCGGTACATCGATTGTGTTCCACTTCTTCTTGAAAAATCTGGGCGGCATCCACACGGATTCAGGCGGTAACGCAACCTTCCCAGCTGAGTTCAGGCAATATTAGCTCTGCAACGCTTTCAACGCTTCGTCAAAATTGCGAACGAGGTCGACGCCGGAAGGTGGCGCCTCGTTTTTATCCGTCAGCAACAAACATTTCTCAATGCCGCCAGCGCGCGCGGCTTCCATATCGCGTAGAGTGTCCCCAAGAAAAGCCGAACGCGCGGGATCAAGGTGCAACTGTTGTATTGCATCGAGCACCATGCCGGGGTTTGGCTTGCGCCAAAAGCTTTCGCGACAATATTTGGCAATGGTTCCTTCGGTATGCTCAAAGCAAGCCAGCACCAGATCGATCGCAATGCCTTCGCGTTTCAACTCTCCAAGCATCCATTGTGTCAGTTGCTTGTAATCCTGAGCGGTGTAACGGCCACGCGCGACGCCCGACTGATTGGTTACAATTGCTAGACGAAAGCCCGCATCCTGCGCCGCCCGCAAAAATGCGAATATCCCCGGAACAAACGTAAATTGTTCGCGTTTACCAACGTAACCGTGATCGATATTGATGACGCCGTCCCGGTCGAGTAATAAGCCGCGTCTGTGCATTTTCCCTGTTCCTCTCATACCCTAATCCCTATATATTGCCTGCCACGCGAAGACACAACCTAAAGAGGCTAAACGACATGTCCAAACGCCTTCTCACCCTCATCCTTGCCGCTGTTATAGGAGCTTTCCCCATGGCCGCATCCGCAGCCGACCAAAAGCCGCTCGACCCCGAAAACACACTCTATCTCGACCTGCCCGATGGCCGCGTCGTGATCCAGTTGCGCCCCGACCTCGCACCCAAGCATGTGGCGCGGATCAAGGAGCTGGTGCGGCAAGGCTTCTATGACGGTTTGACCTTCCACCGCGTTATTCCTGAC
>Ga0206921_10078_pt1 | contig 28385 bp, 26 predicted proteins | sample Alteio_BWOrgHeat_66_FD_152930 | JGI IMG/M metagenome (GOLD analysis project Ga0206921, IMG submission 152930) | Enriched cells from forest soil in Barre Woods Harvard Forest LTER site, Petersham, Massachusetts, United States -... | ecosystem: Environmental > Terrestrial > Soil > Temperate forest >...
AAATGCTCTACCTACAGTAAGGCCATTATCAATAGTGCGCTGATAAAGATATTCCAAGCTAGCCCAGGCACCTCGCGCAATAAAAATACCTAGCATGCTAATGACACCCGCCACACTTCCTATAATTAAACCGGGAATGCCCCAGCCTTGACTAAAGACCCCCTGCGCTTGAATTTGATGATTTGCGGGTAGCGCTTGATTACTAAACCAAGCAAATGCTCTACCTACAGTAAGGCCATTATCAATAGTGCGCTGATAAAGATACTTTAATCCAATCCAGGTAAAGCGAATCAATCCAATTACTAAGGCTATACACAACCCTGGTAAAGCACCAATAAGATAACCTGGTCCCCCATAAATAAAGCGTCTGACTCGATTTCTTGCATCATTTCCAGTATTCACTCCTAGAACCTTAAGGTAAGGCAACTGCCAAGCAGGAAGATCATATACCGAAAGATTAAACGCACTTACAAATCCTTTAGGGATAGATTGAATACTATTACTTAGCAATGGCAGCCACGTAGTTGAAGTGACCCAAGCTATTATTGGAATAGGGAAAATTGCTACTTGCCCTGGGAGCGATAATGTAGAAAGGCTAGGCTTTGCACTACCTTCATCAACAAACACTTCTGATTCAATAGGAAATGTATATTCCCCTGCTACATTATAGTGGGCTCGAAAAACTTGAGTTGTAAAGTAGCCGAAGCTACTCGCTGCACTTTTTATTGACCTGCCAAACTCAGTTACAGCATGGCCAAGTTCTGTTGCTACGTCTACTATGTCTTGTCTTGCAAGCATTTTAATACCTTAATTAATTAGTAGAAAATTTTGAGGAATTATATTACCTTTAGCTTAAGGAAATATTAAAAGAATTTGTTACCCTTAAATTTATTACCCAGGAATACACATAATGACTGAAATCAAATTAAGCGAGCCTACTATTTTCCCAGACCTTAACAGGATTGAAGAAAAAGAGCCTAATTATGCACGAACTCAGCTTCACTTAAATAACTTAAAATACAAGCACTTCCGTTCAATAGTAAGCTACCCTGAGCAAGATCAAATGCATCACTTAATGATGTCAATGACAGGTTTGTCTGAAGACGATATAGGCGAGCTTTCTCCAGGTGACGCAGCAGAGATATCAGGTGCTGTGTTTGAGGCTATGCGAAAATATATGGAATTAGGTCAAAAAATTGCCCAGGGGCTGGCAGACAAAAAAGATAAAAAATAATTCAATAAATAGAAAAAGCTTACTTAACTATTTTACCAAACGCTTTTTCATTAACCGCATCCGGTCAAAAATAGGTTAAGATATCTTTATAGGAAATATCTTTGGTAATTGTGTTAATATTTTCTACTTTACCTAACCTGCAAAGGCTACCTTTCCTGCAAGAGGAAAGGCGGCTATTAAGACAAAATGGTTTTGATAAAGGTTTTACTCTTCACCCTCATCCGCATCTTCCCCCGACATCTCCGCCAAAGGAATATGCCTGCTAGCATTGACCTGCTCACGCAGTTCTTTGCCTGGCTTAAAGTGAACAGCATGCTTGGGTTCAGTAACCAGTTTTTCACCCGTTTTTGGGTTATGGGCTTTACGCGGTGGGCGATAATGGAGGCAAAAACTACCGAAACCACGGATTTCGATACGTCCGCCTTCGCTAAGTACATCACCCATTTTTACCACAATGTGGTTAATGCTTAAGGCTATGTCTTTCTCAGGAAGGTGGGATAGCTTTTTACTAACTTCAGCAATCAGTTGTGATTTAATCAGCATATTTTCCAGCAGTAATGCTGCCTCCGTTTGGTTAGGTTTTACAGACATCTGCTTCTTAAAAAATTATATCTCTTTGAACAATATAGTATATCTTAGAAAAAAAATCCAGAACAGATAGCACTATTAAGGGTATTCCTATGACAAATGGGGACTTTCTCGTGTAATATATAACTCTAATTAAATAGTAGGGCTTCTATGCGAGTAGCATGGTTATTAGGATTAAGCGTTTTTGTGTTCTTTATGGCCACGCCCGCACTGGCAGTCAAGGTCAATTCGCTCTATAAGGGCATAGTACCCGTCACCACACAAGCCGCAGCTGAGCGTAGCGTGGCAGTACAACAAGCATTAACACAAGTATTAATCAAAGTCAGTGGAAGCGATCAAATTTTGAGTAATCTTAAATTAAAATCACGTTTAAATACCGCAGATACACTCATTCAGCAATTTGGCTACACTACACCACCTCCCGGCAAAAGTAATGCCCCTTATTTATTGGAAGTGCAATTTGATGCCGCTGGTATTAACCAATGGTTACGTGATGCGGGAGCTGCTACCTGGGGTCAAAACCGTCCACTGATTGTTGCTTGGATTGCTTATGATACACCTGGCCATCCTGCAGAAATGATTAGCAATGACTCCACGAGTGATATAACTACTTTATTAAAGCTCGCTGCAGAGCAACGCGGACTACCACTCATGCTTCCTGTGATGGATATGACTGATCTCAATCAAGCTTCTACTAAAGATGCAACAGATATGGCAATACCCAATTTAATCAACGCAGCAAAACGTTATGCTAGCGATGCCATTCTGGTAGGGCATGTGACTCAAGAGAGTAATGGTTTAGCTTCGCAATGGAAGCTCGTGTTTGGCGATAATCAATGGGACTGGAACCTCACTGGCAAAACAATGGCTGATATCGTGCCCGTGCTTATTGGTAATATAACAAATACATTGGCCACCCGTTTCGCAGTGGTTACTACAAACGCTATTCAAAAAGATTTAATAGTGAAAGTGACAGGAATTACTCACTATCCTGATTTTGCCCAGTTAACACGTTATCTCAATCATTTGACTCCTGTCGCCAATGTAGAAATTATTAAGATATCGACGGACAATGACGTTATACTAAAGGTTAGCTTGCGCAGTACTCAAGAGTCGTTTACTCAAGCTCTTTCCTTAGGAAAAAAACTGACGCCGGTCCCTATTACCAATGCAACTGACACCATGGTGGTTTATCAATGGAACCCTTAGCGCTGCGTGCATGGAATAAGTTCTATATTTTTTTAACAGTCCTTTTTTTGGGTTGGTTATTCTATTTGTTGGCCCCTATCTTGACGCCTTTTTTAATTGGTGCTTTGCTGGCGTACTTGGTTGATCCTTTGGTAACGCAATTAATGCGATTACATTTACCGCGCTTACTCAGTGTCATTATCATATTTTCTTTATTGTTCTTAGTTCTCACATTACTCGTTTTACTGCTCATCCCACTTATTCAAACGCAAATACAAAACCTGATGGATGCGTTGCCAAATATAATTGCCTGGATACAAGACACTGCACTACCCTGGTTATCAAGCCAATTTGGCATTCATGAACCGAGTGCCACCAGCCTCAAGACTACCCTCGTTGAGCATTTAGCTAAACCTGGAGACAATGGCGGTAATTTTTTTAATACTGTTTTACATTCTGGTTTTGTTCTGGTTGAATCGCTGGTTCATTTAGTTTTAATTCCGGTAGTCACATTTTATTTATTGCTTGACTGGAAAAAAGTCATCAGGGGAGTACGTAATTTAATACCACGCCGCATTGAACCTACCACAGTAAAATTAATTAAAGAATGCAACTCTGTATTAAGCGCATTTTTCCGCGGCCAATTAATAGTAATGTTAACACTAGGCATTTTTTATTCCACTGGCTTGACTCTGCTTGGTTTGCGTATCGGTTTAATTTTAGGTCTTATCATTGGCATGATTAGCATCGTACCTTACCTTGGCGTTATTACAGGAATTATTGTTGCCAGTATTGCTGCTTATGTGCAATTTAATACTTTCTCAGCTGTTTTGATGGTTTGGTTATTATTTGTCATTGGCCATTTGTTGGAAAACATGTATCTAACACCCAAACTTGTCGGAAATCGTATTGGCTTGCATCCTGTTACAGTGATTTTTTCTGTTCTTGCGGGCGGTAAATTATTTGGATTTTTTGGCGTATTGTTAGCATTACCAGCAGCTGCAGTCATTATGGTATGGCTACGTTATTTAATTAAACATTATCGGGCGAGCCACCTTTATCAATGAAAATAGTAAATCAACTCACGCTAGGTGTTGGCTTAAAAGATGAAGCTACCTTTGCAAATTTTTTCCCTGGCAAAAATACGCAGCTTGTCACAGCACTAAAAAATACAGTGCAAAGTGATGGCGAGCATGTTATTTATTTTTATGGTACAGGCGGACAAGGTTGCACACATTTATTGCAAGCTTGCTGCCATGCAGCACAACAAGCCCAACACAGCGCGGTATATGTTCCTTTAAATCATCATACTGAATTTTCACCTGAAATTTTTGAGGGCCTTGAATCACTCAACTTAGTCTGTATAGATGATGTACATCGTATCGCTGGAAAACCTGTCTGGGAAGAGGCTTTATTTCATGCCTATAATCGCATCCATGATGCAGGTGGACGTTTGATCGTCACCGCCAATGTTGCACCTAAAGCACTTGGGGTCATGTTACCTGATATGGTATCGCGCCTGGCATGGGGTGTGGTATTTCAATTACAGCCTCTATCTGACGCTGAAAAACTAGAAACGTTCATTATGCGAGCAGAACGACGCGGTATGATGCTCAATGAAGAGGTGGGAAAATTTATTCTAACGCATTGCCCTCGGCATATGTCTACTTTATTTGCTGCGTTAAATGCATTAGATAAAATGTCGCTTGCTGCGCAACGTAAATTAACTATTCCTTTCGTGAAAGAAATATTGCAGATTTAGGAGCTATAAGATGTCGCAAATCAAGCAAATTAGAGCATTGGAAATTTTAGACTCCCGTGGTAACCCCACAGTGGCAGCTGAGGTTACTTTAGTCACAGGACAATCGGGTTATGCAGCAGCACCTTCGGGGGCTTCAACAGGTTCGCGTGAAGCACTGGAGTTGCGAGACAACGATGTAACACGTTATCTTGGAAAAGGTGTATTAAAAGCCGTGGCTGCGATTAATGGTGAAATTGCTAATGCTTTAAATGGCTTTGAGATCACTGACCAGGAAAAAATAGATGAAACACTGATTGCTCTGGATGGCACAGAAAATAAAGGTCGCCTGGGTGCGAATGCGATTCTAGCTGTGTCACTTGCGGCTGCAAAAGCAGCAGCTGCTTTTAAAAGTCTACCACTTTATGCTTATTTAGGCGGTACAGGCTCCTTTGAGTTACCCGTACCCATGATGAATATTATTAATGGCGGTGCTCATGCTGATAATAACTTAGATATTCAGGAATTTATGATTTTGCCTGTAGGAGCAAAAACATTTGCTGAAGCAGTACGATATGGGGTCGAAGTATTTCAACACTTGAAAAAAGTCTTACATAAACGTGGCTTAAATACCAGTGTAGGCGATGAAGGTGGTTTTGCGCCTGATTTATCGAATAATGCAGCAGCGCTTGATATGATCTTACAAGCCATTGAACTTGCTGGACTCAAGCCTGGTAGTGATATTTGTTTAGGATTAGATGTAGCAAGCAATGAAATTTATCGTGCGGGAAGATATTGTTTACAAGCTGAAAATAAAAAACTAACCGCGACAGAATTTACAGATTATCTCGCTAAATTAGTTGAGCAGTATCCTATTATTACTATTGAGGATGGCATGGCTGAAAATGATTGGGACGGATGGCAGATTTTAACTGCAGCGCTAGGCAAGAAAATTCAATTGGTGGGCGATGATTTATTTGTCACTCATACTGAACTATTACAAAAAGGCATTAATCAGCATATTGCCAATGCGATCCTGATTAAGCCAAACCAGATCGGTACCTTGACCGAAACCCTAGCCGCTATTCAGATGGCGCAAAAAGCGCATTACAATACGATTATTTCGCACCGCTCTGGTGAAACAGAAGACACCACCATTGCCGATCTTGCCATAGCAACTCACGCAGGGCAAATCAAAACAGGCTCTTTGTGCCGTTCAGACCGTGTAGCAAAATATAACCGGTTACTGCAGATTGCTACAGAATTGCAAGAACAGGGGCACTATAGAGGACAGGAGGTTTTTTCAAAAAAATTTCCAGGTATTTTTTTAGCGAAGAACGGGATCCATGTTGAAACACCAAACTAATCTGCCTCACTCAGGCCGTATCCAGTTTAAGTTACTGCCAATTATCTTGGTGCTACTTCTGGTATTCTTGCAATATAGACTTTGGTATGGCAATGGCGGCATAAAGGATGTCGTCACGTTAAAAAAACAATTGGCGAACCAGACACAAATCAATAATGATTTAAGAAAACACAACGAAGCATTGCTACATCAGGTACACTATCTGCAAGCCAATCAAGATGCAGTTGAGTCGCGCGCCAGACAGGAATTAGGTATGATAAAAAAGGATGAGACATTTTATCAGGTAATGAAATAGCGTCGCTATTCAGCATTTGCTGCAGAGTAGCCTCACCCCTTGCGGGAGAGGCTACTACTAAGCAAATTACGAAATAATAGGGAGCTGCATGAAAATATTAATTAGTAATGATGATGGAGTTTTAGCACAAGGATTGGCAATTTTAGCCAAAAGACTCAGCGAAATTGCTGATATTACCGTGGTTGCCCCTGACCGGAATCGCAGTGGCGCCAGTAACTCTTTGTCACTAGTGAATCCTCTGCGCGTCACTACTGCAGAAAATGGTTTTTACAGTGTGAACGGTACACCGACGGATTGTGTACACTTAGCAGTCACCGGCTTATTAAAAGAAATGCCTAATATGGTTGTTTCTGGCATTAATGAAGGATCGAATTTAAGTGATGATGTGCTGTATTCAGGCACTGTAGCTGCTGCCATGGAGGGACGTTTTTTAGGCGTATCATCGATTGCTGTGTCACTCGCTGGGCCAAAGTGTCTACATTATGAAACAGCAGCGCAAATTGCCAAACTCTTGGTCATCCGCTTGAAAAAAGACCCCTTGCCTAAAAATACTATTTTGAATGTGAATGTGCCTGATGTTCCACTGGATGATTTAAGAGGTATCCAAGTCACTCGCTTAGGTACACGCCATATTGCAGAACCCACTATTAAAACAGTAGACCCGCGTGGTCGTCGCATTTATTGGATAGGCCAACCAGGACCAGAAGAGGATGCAGGCCCTGGCACGGATTTTCATGCTGTAAACTCAGGTTTTGCTTCAATTACACCATTGCAACTTGATTTAACACATTATGAAGTATTTGAACAATTATCCGGCTGGGTAAGCGCACTTAACATAGGACAATAAATGGCAGGACTGACCTCTAAAATTCAATTAGTTGACAACCCTCCCGCTCTTTGTGCCAACGGCAAGCCGCGGGGAATAAAGTATATTATTATCTTATTGCTCATTGCAGGCTTAAACGCCTGCGTTAGTCGAACTGACTATGCACCTGTCAGTGATGTTAGCATGATAGAACCATTGCCTAAAAACGGTGTGTATCATGTTGCAGCCGGGGAAACGCTCTACTCTGTTGCGTGGCGCTATGGCCTGGATTATCGTGATATAGCACAACGCAATCACTTAGTACGCCCTTACCATGTGCAAGCAGGTCAGGTCATCTATTTAACCCGGTACAAGCCTTTGCATAAAGCAAAACCCATTATCGCACCTATAAAACCCACTGCACAGGTTGCGCTTGTCACACCACGTGTTGTCAGTAAACCTACACCTATTAGCATACGTACTCTAGAGGCAGAACCTAATAAATTAATTTCCACTTGGTATTGGCCAGCTCACGGACAAGTCATTGGCAATTTTTCCTCTGTCAATAAAGGCATCAATATTGGCGGTTACTCAGGTGCCCCCGTTTTTGCAACAGCCACAGGCAAAGTTGTCTATAGTGGGCATGGCTTACGCGGTTATGGAAATTTAATTATTATCAAACATAATAGTAAATTCTTATCTGCTTATGCGCATAATAAAAAAGTATTAGTAAAGGAAGGTGACTGGGTGATAAATGGACAGAAAATTGCTGAGATGGGTAATACTGGCGCACAACGTACGCTGCTGCATTTTGAAATACGCCGCAATGGCCAACCAGTGAATCCATTAATTTATTTAACGCAGAAAATTTAATATAATAATGTCCTTATATACTTTATTCCCGCGGCTTGCCGCGGACACAAAGAGCTGGGGGTTTGTCAAGGGGAAGAGCGGTTCTCCCCCTTGACCGAGCATGGGGATTCATTCCTCGTGCGAAGTTTATAAATTAAATCCTGCCATTTCTAAAGGACTAGAGAATGCCTAAAAAAAGAAATCAGGAAGATATAAACTCAGGTTTATCTCTTAAAGAAAAAAATAAGAAAAAAACGGTTCTTATCAAGAAAGAAACAGATGATATTATTACAACCTTATCTGAAGAAGAAAATAAAAAAAATAACCTGAAAGACTCCACTATCACTGAAATAAGTGAATCAGCTGATCCCACACAAATTTATCTTACTGAAATTGGTTATTCTGCCCTACTTTCTCCTGAACAAGAAATCTATTACGCACGCCTCATTCAAAGAGGCGACAAGTCAGCCCGCGCCAAAATGATCAAAAGTAATTTACGTTTAGTTGTAAAAATTGCGCGACATTATTACAACCGTGGACTGGAGTTTCTTGACTTAATTGAAGAAGGAAATCTAGGTTTGTTGCGTGCAGTAGAAAAATATGATCCTGAACGTGGCTTTCGTTTTTCAACGTATGCCACCTGGTGGATCAGACAAACTATTGAACGCGCGATCATGAATCAGAGTCGCACCATTCGATTACCCATTCATGTTATACGTGAATTAAATATGTATTTAGCTGCTGCTCGTGAAATCATGCGCACGCAAAACCATGAAGCTAGTTATCAGGAAATTGCTGACAAACTCGACAAACCTGTGACAGAAGTCAAGGATATGCTGGAACTGAATGAGCATATGATTTCGTTAGACATGTTAATTGGCAGTGAAACAGATACGGGCAAGCCCTTAGTGGATGTCATAGCTGATAAAAATAAAACGGATCCCGCTGAATTGTTAGCTGACGAGCATCTGACGCATCATATTGAGAGTTGCTTACAAGAACTGACTGAAAAACAACGCGAGGTATTGTGTCGACGCTTTGGCTTAATGGGTTTTGAACGGGAAACGTTAGAAGAAGTGGGTGCAGCGATAGGATTAACGCGAGAGCGGGTTCGACAAATTCAAATGAGTGGGCTTAAGGCATTGCGAGAATTGATGAGGGCGCGGGGGATTACGAAGGAAAGTTAAATCGTACCATTTCTACGAATGGCAGCATTTAAAGAAAACGAACATTACTTTCCTTGCAGTTTTTTCGGTTTTGTTTCTTCAAGAAAATCTATACTATTCTCAGCAATACTTTTTGTGCCTTGATGCTCGATAATGCCTTTACTTAAAAGACTCAAGCCTGTCTTATATCTCAAAAATGGTAACTGCAAAGCAAGAACCACAACACCTAAAAAAGCAGTCATAGCACCCGTGATTTTTTTACTAAGAGGGTTTTTATTAAGATTTTTTGCAAGCGCTTGATAATCAAAACACATTCTATCATTTATTTTTTTACCAGAGGTGATTTTTTCCAGAAATTGATTGGTAAGAAAAAGTGTATCAGCTAACATTTCATCTGAAGAAATGTTATTTACTTTAGCATTTTCTACAGCAGTCAATATATCACTTGCTTTTTTTCCTATAGCCTCATCTTTTAACTTAGAAAGATAACTCTTAAATTTCTCTCTCTCTTCTTTATATGTACTCGGACCTAACTGTTTTTCAGGCTCGGCTGGGATATCTATTTGCAGCGGGGACTCTCGTGGCTTCAATTCTTTTTTTTCTTGTTCTTGTTGCATTTTAATAAGCTTCTGTTCTAAGTCTTTAATACGTAACTCTTTCGCTTGTAATTCTTCTATAAACTGTTGACCTGCTATTTCAGATGCATTATCTTCTGTATTTAATTCCTCATGAGATTTAATTTCATTTATCCTAATTTCTTGCGCATCTTCCACTATAAATCTTTCTATATCTTCCATTGTTGGCCCTAATTTCTTTTTCTCTTCTTTACTTTTATCTTCATTGTGTTCTTCAAATTCCACACTTACTTGATTTTCCTATTTTTTCTCCACTCTTTCTGCTTTTGACAAAGGTTGAGAATCAAAAGCCCCTATTATATCTACAAGTGTGCTATTTTCTAATTTTAATTCAGAAATAGTTTTTTCCATCTGCGCTATCTTTTCTTTTAATTGTTTTTCATGCTTGCTTACCAATTCCTTACTTTCTTCATCTTGTTGAGGTATTTCTGAGTGCAAAAACGTCGTTGCTTCTTTATACTCTAACCGTAACCTTTGTATAGTTTGTTTTTGACTTTTTAAGTCTGCCACTAATTCTTCTATTTTCTTTTTTTCCTCTTCAATGATTTTTTCTTTTTCTTGCATTTTCAATTTATGTATTTTTTTTAATTTATTTCTTGTTTCTGCTTGGCTATTTGCCAACATTAGTTGTTCTTGTAAAGATGCAACAGCTGCTTTTGCTATTTTAATAATATTAGATAATTCTCTATTTTCACTCTTTAATTGTTTAATTTGCGCCTGCATTTTTTCTGGATCATCTCCCTCTTCTTCTATTGCATCATCTTTTTGAAGCGATTGCTGATTTTCTTTATGTTCTTCCCCTAGCCTTGCATCAAGCTCTTTTTTTATTTTAGCTAATCTCTTCTCTTTTGAGGCCAAAAGCCTTTCTTTGTTTGTTAATTCATCTTTCCACTCTAATAAAGATGACATAATTTCTTCCATGTGTTCTAAGCTTAGTACCTGCACATCTTGTTCTTGCCTTTCTGCATTCTGCTTTTCATCCAATTCTGCATCGAATTCTTGCCGAGATGATTCAGTAGGTTCCCTCTCTAAATCGCTTACATCAGTCTTTGGAATACGATCTTGTCTATGCATAGTACAGTTTCCTCTATTCTGATGAGATACTTTCTCTAAAGTGACTAAATAAATAAATGCCTATCTATAGTATTCATAGTATAGTTCAATTTGCTTGTATTTTTTAAACAGGTCTTTTTAATTGATTTAAAAATTACCATATAATAATTGATTTAAAAATTACCATATAATCAACGCATTAAAGATAAATGACGTTTTTACCTACTTAATGGGTATTGATGAGAGAAGCAAAAGCCGAGATGACAGTCTGGTGGATGGATAGTATAATTTTGCGTTTCCTTCAATACTTATAAGGCCTTATGCTGCACAAAACACGTAAAATGCTAGTCACCTATGCCTTACCCTATGCCAATGGCTCCCTTCATCTTGGCCACCTAGCTGGATTGATTCAAACAGACATTTGGGTCCGTTTCCAAAAAATGCAGGGCGCTGAATGTTTGTTTATTTGTGGCTGCGATGGTCACGGCACTCCTATCATGATTCAGGCAGAAAAACTGGGGGTAGCACCCGAAAAATTAGTCGAGCAATTTCGCACCGAGCACGCACACGATATACAAGGATTCCTTGTGGCGTTAGACAACTATCACACTACGCATTCGAATGAAAATAAGGCATTGGTCACCACCATTTTTCAACGCCATTTAGAAAAAGGTAATATCGAGAAACGTGTCATTAAGCAAGCATATGATCCTGACAAAAAGATGTTTTTACCTGATCGCTATGTCAAAGGCGAATGTCCACGCTGTGGTGCAAAAGATCAATACGGTGATAGTTGTGAAGCATGCGGTGCAACTTATACACCAACAGAATTAAAAAACCCTTACTCCACTTTATCTGGTGCTAAACCGGTGGAAAAAGAATCTGAGCATTATTTTTTTAAATTAAAAAATTACACCACTTTATTGCATGAATGGACTCGTAACGGGCACTTACAAGAACAGGTCGCTAACAAACTTGACGAATGGTTTAAAACTGGCTTGCAAGATTGGGATATTTCGCGTGATGCGCCCTACTTTGGTTTTAAAATCCCCGGTGAAGAAGATAAATATTTTTACTGCTGGCTCGATGCGCCTGTCGGTTATATCGCTAGCTTTCAAAATTATGCCTCTCGTCATCCTACTTATCATTTTGATAAGTACTGGGAAGAAAATAGCAAAGTTGAACTTTATCATTTCATAGGCAAGGATATTATTTATTTTCATACACTTTTCTGGCCAGCTGTTTTAAGTGGCGCGGGCTTACGCACACCCACTGCTATATTCTGCCATGGTTTTTTAACAATTGATGGTCATAAAATGTCTAAATCGCGCGGGACTTTTATCAATGCACATACTTACCTTGCGCATTTGCAACCTGAATATTTCCGTTATTACCTGGCCACCAAATTCAATAATCAAATTGAAGATCTGGATATTAACTTTGATGATTTTACGCAACGAGTCAACTCTGATTTGGTAGGGAAATTTGTTAATATTGCCAGCCGTTGCGCCAGTTTTATCAATAAAAATTTTGCAGGAAAATTAGCAAAAAACATGTCTAAGCCTGAGCTATACGAAACCTTTGCCAAAGAAGGTGATCGTATTGCTGATCAATATGAAAAGCGTGACTTTAATCAAGCCATACGGCAGATTATGGCGTTGGCCGATCGTGCCAATCAATATATTGATGAACGTAAACCCTGGGCTATGATCAAAGATCCGGAGTTACAACACGAAACCCATGAGGTCTGTACCTTAGGGATTAATTTATTTCGTTTGCTAGCTATCTATCTTAAACCGGTATTGCCTGCTATTGCATTAAGAGTTGAGGCATTTTTAACTGTCGCGCCTTTCAAATGGGAAGATAAAAATAAGCCACTGCTTAATCACACTATTCAAATTTTTCAACCGTTAGCGCAACGCCTGGAAAAAACCCAAATTGAAGCGATGAAACATGCAGCCCAAGATAAATAATGCAAAACGGCCGTTGCTGGCTGTTATTCGTGAAGCAGAATGTATTGGTTGCACTAAATGTATTGAAGCCTGTCCGGCGGATGCTATTTTAGGCAGTGCCAAATGGATGCATACGGTGATTGCGGATGAGTGTATTGGTTGTCAATTATGTGTTGCGCCTTGTCCGGTCGATTGTATTGATATGGTGCCAATGGCGGAGCAAATAGCAAATAAAGCGACTCGAAGACAAAGGGCTGAACATTTTAGAAAGCGCTATCAAACACGTCAGACGCGATTGCTAAAAGAGGAATCTGCTCAGTCGCAACTGGTTATGCAAAAAAACTTGTCTGTTGAGAAAAAAACCTATATTCAGGCAGCATTAGAGCGGGTGAAATTGAAGAAAAAATTGTAACTTGTTCCCTTGGTAATATTCAGAAAATTTTAGATCGTCGTATGACCTCTCCCACAAGGGGAGAGAGGTTATATGAATGACAGCCTAAAACTTACCTAACATTACTTCTTCTTGTATAATTTACTCTCGTGCTGTTTCGGCTCTACTCGAGGATATTTAGGTTCTGGTGGCTTAGGCAAGAAAAATCGTAACGGGATATCTGCTTTTTTTTCTTTAAACTGTTTATCAAAAGCATCTAATCTTTTGACTAACTTGTCCATTGGACTCTCTGGCTGAAAAATCATTGAAATCCGCCGCAGAATTAGCTGTATGAAACTTGTGTTAGTATCATTCCATTTCTGAGCAATTAATATAGCAGGTTTTGCTTTTTCAATTGCACTTTTTACTCTCCTCACTCGATCTTCAAACTCAACTGGTTCTTGAACAGTGGCTGTTTCATCTGTTCCTATTTTCTGAGATACGACTTGGCCATATCCTTGCTGTAAACTTCCAACAGCTTCCAGCAACTCAGTTAAACATGTCTGTATATTTATTCTTCCCAGAATATCCTTATTCTCGCTTACTCTATCGAGCTGCTGTCGTAATGTTTGCATTAGCTCTGTTATCTCAGCTGAAAGTTCTTGCGTAAATTGCATTCCAGTCGTACCGTCTTCCAACTGGTAGCTCTCCGCCTTTGCTCTATTTTCATCTTTTTTACGTTGCATAATCTTTACCCCCAAATGAAAACAACACCTAGGTGAAAGTTTCAAAACTAACTAATGATCTCATCAGTTTAAGTATAGCAGCCATTTAAAATTTTTATAAAAATCAATATAAACAGCCGGTTAAGTTGTTTTTTATTAACGTTAGCCTGTGTGAAAATAGATGAATGAATCTATGGGAAAATAAAAATAATTACTAAACAGTTACACACTTGATACACAACGCCGCTAAAAGCACCTCTCACCCGTCGCTTCGCGCTGGCCTCTCCCACAAGAGAGAAGCTAATGCTAAGAATGGTTATTTAGCTTTAGTCTGTGCCCAAACAGGATTATCCCAAGGCCCAGTAACAGAATAATGATACGTTGTGACTTTTGAAACAGCGCTGCTTGCCACTTTCTCTACTAACCATGTCACAGCGCCTACCACAGGGCCACCCGCTAATGTGGCTACAATGGGAATACTACCAGTGACATACGGTGTGACACTTAAAATAAGAGCATAATCTTTAACAGCTAAACCGACCCTTCCTTTAATTTCAATACGCGCAATAGGCCCATCAAAATAAGTATCCTTGGTGACAGCATTGCCATGTTCTAAAATAAAATGGCCTTGCATAGTATCAAAGCTATAACCTTTTTCAAATAAGTCAGTGAAATCTAAGCTAAGGCGCCGGGGCAATGTTTGCAAACTTAAGATATTCAACATGCGGCCAAAACCCATCTTTGCATCCGTAGAATTACCTAAATTAATGACCCTACCTTTCCCTAACTGCAACGCAATATCGCCTGACATGCTAGCAAGCGCAGGTTTATAAGGCGCATCTGACCAAATTAAATCAAACTTGATGTTACCCTCACCCGCTATTAAATTAGCAGAACCTAAGCCCCAATGATCCAATAACTTACTCACGTTTTTAGTCGTAAGCTTACCTTGCAAATCTGTTTGGTATTTATTTTTCTGTGATAACCATTCGCCATTTGCACTTAAATCGGAGTAATCGGTAGTGACGCTGAGTTTTTGTATTTGCAACCCTTGACTAACGGGAACCACATCCAGGGCCACACGTCCAAGAGAGTTGCCGTGAAAGCGCACATCATCACCTACAAAAGAAAATGCAGGTATCGTTTTGGGATCAAGTACTTGTTTACTCTCTGCGGATGCCAAATAAAGATGACTAAATTTAGCATGAATCACTGCCCGGGAAACTTTGACGGGTAACCAGACCTGGCCTGTCATCTCAGCGCTGGTTATACCCACTTGCCAACCTTCCTCCTCGGGTGTAACTTGCACACGAGCATGCGTCAAGTTTTGCCCCCATAGAGGAACTTGATTGGCTTGAACATCCAAACCGCGTAAATAGTGCATCACTGCAGCAGGTTCCATTTGCTTGCTATTTTTATTGCGTGACAAACTAGCAAAATAAGTATGCCACTTATTCCAGTCTAATGTATCCACTTGTCCTGTCACTAGCATACCAGGTGACGATTGCCAATTTGCTACACCATTGTTGCCTAAACGTAATTCTCCACTTTTAAATTGCCAACCTTGCGCTGATTTTTCATAAGTGAGAGCGGCTGTCAATAATTTCCCATACTCTATTTTAGCCTGGAGCGGCTGGTCTTGTTTAAGCTTAGCCAGCAATTGAAAATCACGAGCCTCATCTGCTTTTTTAGCATAAGCGTCAGGTAAATTGATGGTCAAACCGCTCAAATCTGAATGAATCAGTAATTGACTTGGCTGTGGGTATTGATGAGAAATAATGTCGAGCTCCGCCGTGTATGCCGTTGCTCCTTGAAGGAATTGCGTTAATGGCATATTGAGCCAATCTTGTAATGCCGGTAATGCAATTTTACTTTGTAATATTGCTTTTACTACTGGCGGCGTATTAGATAGATGCACAGTGTTAATATTTAGATTAACTACCTCATTAAATAGCCGCCCTTGCATCTGCTTCGCCTGAATTGTTTGCTCAGTAAAATGGAGAGTGCCAGCAAGCTGATCTAGTGTTAAATGCCAGCTGGGTAACTGCAGCATAGCAGCAGAAACCTTTACATCACCTATTACCTGGCTTTTTTCTGGCGTTTTAACTGGAATAGTAAATGCTAAATTCAATCCCATCGTGCCAGATAATTGCATCCCTGACAAATCTTTACCGATCGTATCGCGCAATGGGCTTTGCTGAATAAAGCGTAATCCCTGCGCAAGATCAGCGTTGATAACCGCTTGCAAATTCAGGATTTGTGGATGAGCAGGGCCAATATAGGGAATGTTGCCATGCACTTTGGTAAGAGGCACATTAAAAAGTTGCGCTGACTCCATATCTGCTGTCATCGAATGGCCTGAAAAAACTAACCCACCATAAAGATGATGTATGGCAGGCCAGCCTGGCGCATATTCAAATTCTAAATCTTTTACTGCTGCACTAATAAGAAATTTTCCTGTGCCATTGTCAAAAGGAAAATCACTTAACTTTCCTTGCACAGTCACTGTACCTGATGCCAATTGCCCACCTTGAAACCGATTATGCAACCATTTAACGAAAGGCGGTTCAAATATTTTAACAGGCAAATAATTTTCAATCTGCGCTGCATGAGGAACAGAAAACAAACCTGATAAATTCAAGACAGGTGATGCATTTTGCGGAATGATCATTGTCATATCGGCGTTGACAGTGATATCCGCATTGCTCACCTGGAAATTTTTTGCAGCTATTGACCAGGTACCTATTGCTTCTTTTTGCCATTGTATGTTCCCTGAAACAGTATCAAACTGAAGTGGTTTTGCAAAAATGGAATTCAATGTCACTGTGGTTTGCTGGCCATTGAGTATCAATTTACCTTGTTTGCCGCTCCAGGAAATACTGCCGCCTACATTCATTAGGCCAGGAAATTTTTGCCATGAATTCAGAGTGAGGCCAGAAAATTCTGCTGAGCATACATTATTTTCTGGCTTGGCAGAATCTTCTGATTGGATATTCAGTGATCGTACTTCACCCATAGGATTGAGGTCTAAAAGTAACTTCTGCATTGACTCCGGTAACAAACCACTCGCCAATGCCAATTCATTACTGTCAGCAAGGTCCAGGTAACCCACTTGCAAAGCATAGCTTCCCCTTTTTCTTCTGAGAGGAGGTTGTGGAGCACTGCTCTCCGGTAATAAAGTGAGAGAGAACTGGGTCGTTGGCCATAAATGTTGTGAAAAATCGATCAGAATATCTTCCCCAGTAATGATCTGACGCTCTCCATCACGTTTCCAGCCCAAGCGCCCATTGATACGCGGAATGATCACTATTTTTTTAGTGATTAATGATTGTAATTGCACTTCGTATAACTGGAATTGACTTTGCACTTTTTGTAACTGTCCCTGCTCCCAGGTGATCCAGAATTTCCCGCTGCCTACCCCCTGTTTAATCTGCAACTTCTGCCAGACTTGCTGACTTACCCATTGCGGTAATGCAACACTTTCCAAGTAAAGATACAGATGTGTGCGCGAAGTGCTATGCATAATATCGAATGTATCGCCCTGCCATTGTAACTGAATAGCTATTTGTGTTGGCATAGCTTGATTGAGTGTCGCTATACCTTTTAATACATGATCCGTATTTGTGTTATGTAAATCCAGAGAAGCTAACGTCACTGATCTTTGCGGCCCTTCTTCGGGAATAAATTGAATCTCAATATTGCGTAATGTCAAATTAGGCTGTGAAAAAATCCATGCTCCCATCGCGTTTCCAGCAACAGCTGCACCGGTAAAATTATCCATGAAGACGAAGTTATCCAGACCTTGCACGTGCAATTGTCCGGATTTTTTTTGTCGTAGTGTAAGATGAACACCATAAATCCTGATATCCTCTGGCACAGGTTTTCTTTGCAACAAGCTTTGAATAAGTTTTAAATTAATTTTGAGTTTTTGAATTTCAAAAGTCGGCTGCCGTGTTTGTTTATTTAAAACCGCCACTTGCTGTAACACAAGTTCTGGCTCACCGCTTCTCCAGGAAATACCCACTTGGTTAATGGTAATAGGCATATTGAGTAAATCGCTTGCCCACTTTGCAAAATCAGCGCGATGCTCATTTAAATAGGGCTCTAACAACTGGCTAACACTCACTGCAGTTGCTGCCAGGATGATGAATATAGCCGTGCAATAGCCTAACCACCGCGCTGCTTTCCCTATCAAAGTTGTCACTTTTTATTCCTTTTATTCCTTTTGTGACATGGGCAAAATGTCGTAATGTTCCTGTACGTAAGAAGACTCTAACCGTAATTTGACAGGTCTGCCAAGTTGTAACTCTATCTCTGCCAGCATTTTTGCTGCATCAGTGTGTAAATAATCAACTACGACTGCAGCTGCCACAATAACAAACCCCGGCCATGCAAAGTTTTTGGCCGTTTGTTGCAACTCCCGCAAAATGTCATAACCCACAGTCTCTAGTGATTTTACCGTACCTCGATGCTGACATACAGGACAGGGTACACATAAAATTCGCTCTAAACTTTCCCGCGTACGTTTACGGGTCATTTGCACCAAGCCCAAACTAGATAATTCGCTGATTTCTGTCTTGGCACTGTCTTTAGCTAAAGCAACAGTCAATAATTGCAATAGTTCTGCTTTATGTTGCGGCTCAACCATATCAATAAAATCGATAATAATAATTCCCCCCAAATTCCGCAACCGAACTTGGTGTGCAATCACATCTATCGCTTCTCTGTTGGTTTTAAAAATGGTCTCTTCCTGACTACCACGTCCCAAAAATGAACCCGTATTGACATCAATGGTTGTCATTGCTTCAGTTTGATCAAAAATCAAATAGCCACCGGATTTTAAATAGACTTTACGCTGCAACGCTTTTTGTAATTGCGTTTCTACTGAATAAATATCGAAGATAGGTTGATCGCTAGCATGGTATTCAATACGCTCTGTCAATGTTGGCATATGTCGTTTGGCAAACTCACGCATTGCAGACACAGCAGTTAATTGATCCACACGGATTCTTGTAACAGAGTCTGTCATCATGTCACGCAGTAAACGTAATTCTAGGGGAATCTCCGCATAAACAAGTTCCCCTACTTTAGCTTGCTGACGACGGTGGAGAATTTCCGTCCATAGCGTAGGTAAAAATGCTTGTTCTGCTGCTATTTCAGCTGGCGTGGCCATTGCAGCTGCAGTACGGAAAATATAGCCGCCTGCAGAATTTGGCGTCAGCGCTTGTAGCAAACGTGCGCGCAAAGACGCATCCGTGATTTTTTGTGAAACAGTTATTTGCGGCACATTGGGAGTAAAAACCAGATAATGTCCAGGCAGCGTAAATTGCGTAGTAACACGCACTCCTTTAGAACCCAATGCGTCTTTATAAACCTGTACAAGGATTTCCTGCCCTTGTTGCAACAATTCACGGATATCTGTCTTGATTGTTTGCGTTTGGATATCGCTTGCATGTAAAAATGCAGCACGCTCTAATCCAATATCAATAAAAGCTGCCTGGATACCAGGCAGTACGCGATGAACTTTGCCTTGGTAAATATTTCCTAATAACCCCTGGCGTAAACGACGCTCAATGTAAATTTCCTGCAGGACGCCGCCTTCGACAAAGGCAGCTCGTACTTCGTGTGACGTACTATTTAAAAGGATTTCCTCAGCCATTTATGCATACGTCCAACCGCGCAAAATACTGCACACCCAAGGCCATAATAACATACTGGTTAATGAGCAGGACCAATATAGCCAACTATCAGGTAATGCGCCTAAGAACCCTTGGATGCAGAATAAAATAAACTGATACAGCAAGACAAGTAAAAAAAGGCTGAAACCTTGTTGTAACAGAGGAAACATGCGTAAGCGACTATACATTCTTGTCACGATGTAAATAACAACAATTAAAGCTAAGGCATGTTCCCCAAGTAACGTACCTCCTAATACATCTAAAAAAATACCCGTGATACAAGCAATGCCTATATTAACGCGTTCAGGTGCTACAATAGCCCAGTAAACCAGAATCATTAATACCCACGCCGGCCGCAACCAGACTGCCCAATTGGGCATGGGTAATAAAGTCAAAATAAATGCCAGCAAAAGTGAAATGGGAATAATAAATCTATTTCTATGTGTTTCTGTCATAGCTTTACTCGATTAGCTGGCCACACCAGCAGTACGCCACGACTTCTATCTAAGTGGGCAGCTGGATCAACTACAATCGTTGCAAATTGCAATCCAGGGTCTCTTGTCACTGCCCTTACTTGCCCAACAGGGTAACCTTCTGGAAAATGCTCTCCCAACCCCGAAGTGATTAATACATCACCACTACGAATATCTGCTGTTTGTGGGACATTAAGCAACCGTAATTTACCAGAATAAGCATCACCAACAACAATAGCACGCACGCCATTACGTGCAACTTGCACAGATAGTCCACTGTGAGCATCATTAATTAGCAGGATACGGCTGGTTAATGGATCCACTTGAATGACTTGCCCCATAACACCATTGGCATCCAGCACAGGTTGCCCTACAAACACATTGTCATGGCTGCCCCTATCTAATACGACTTGCTTAAGAAAAGGGTCAGTCGAAACAGCTAATAATTGCGCAATGACGACCCTACCCTGTAGTTGGGTAGAAGAACGCATCAAAGCTTTGAGTTGACTGTTTTCTAATTCAATCGCTAATAGACGTTGCACTTGCGCACGCAACTTTAATTGTTCTGCTTTCAAGTCCAGATTTTCTTGCACCAATGAATCATGTGTACTGATAGTATCGTGTAATTTATCAACTAATTCGATGGGCCAGCTGACTGCATATTGTAAAGAGGTCAGTGGCACTGAAAGAATAGCACGGATTTGGGTGATGGCCGCGACGTGCTTGTCAAGAACCATGAGAGTGATGACAAATAAGAGTAGAAAAAAAACTCGGAAGCCAGATTGGGAGCTTTGGGTAAAGATGGATTTGATGGGATATCCCTCTCTATGAAATATGTTAAGAATTTATGGCTTAGTATAACCTCCCCCACAAGAGGAGAGGCTAATCTTATTCCTTAGACAAAAAATCCATCCCCGATGAATCCACCATTTCCAACGCCTTCCCACCACCGCGCGCCACACAAGTCAACGGTTCATCGGCTACAATAACGGGTAACCCCGTCTCTTCCATAAATAAACGATCAATATTGCGCAATAATGCACCGCCACCAGTCAAAATCATGCCGCGTTCAGCAATATCAGACGCTAATTCAGGTGGTGCTTGTTCCAATGCTGCCCGTACCGCACCCAAGATACCAGAAAGTGGTTCTTGCAATGCTTCCAAAATCTCATTGCTAGTCAAGGTAAAGCTACGAGGAATCCCTTCAGCCAGGTTACGGCCACGCACTTCCATTTCAAGTACCTGATTGGCAGGATAAGCGGACCCTATATCATGTTTAATTCTTTCCGCAGTGGATTCACCGATTAAGATACCGTAGTTACGGCGCACATAACTCACAATCGCCTCATCAAACCGATCACCACCAATACGCACTGAAGCAGAATACACAATTCCACTCAATGAAATAATAGCCACTTCAGTAGTACCACCCCCAATGTCCACCACCATCGAGCCACGCGGCTCATCCACTGGCATTCCCGCACCCATCGCTGCTGCCATCGGTTCTTCCAGCAGAAATACTTCTCTGGCACCGGCACTAATCGCAGATTCACGAATGGCTCGACGCTCTACTTGAGTAGAGCCACAAGGCACGCATACCAATACGCGCGGACTTGGGCGTAAGAAACGGTTTTCATGCACTTTATGGATAAAGTGCTGCAGCATTTTTTCTGTCACATAAAAATCGGCAATAACACCATCTTTCATAGGACGGATTGCAGTAATATTGCCAGGTGTTCGACCTAACATCAGCTTTGCCTCACTACCCACTGCGGCCACATGCTTTTGCCCATGTGAACCTGGATTCTGGCGAATAGCCACGACAGAAGGTTCATTCAATACAATACCCTTGCCACGCACATAAATCAGGGTATTGGCAGTCCCTAAGTCTATAGATAAATCATTAGAAAAATAGCCGCGTAATTTTTTTAGCATCACCTGTGCTGCTCCCTACTTCCAAATACTAATGATGAATTCTAATAGATATAAAAAAAAGTAGCCAGCAATTCCCACCAGGCACAGAAGCAAGAGTAGCTTTCTTATAGTAGTTGCGCTTGCTTTTGTGAGGCATCCTGCTGGCTAATGATCACTACGAAAATCTATCGCATAGAACGCATTGGCGAACAAGAAGCTCTTGGAGTAATTGGATCACTATCACTCCTCTTTATAGCTTTTATAGTAATATTTCCAGCAGGTTCGCCTACATAAAGCAGGCTGGCTTGCTCATCAAGTTCAAGAGGGCGCTGCGGTTTATTAGAGAGCAGATACATTCGATGAGAGCCGCCAACCGTAGGCGAGTCAAGCGCAGGTGCATCTGGTGTCCTTTCTACCCATCCTTTATATATCCCAGAAAGATCACAAACTACACCTCTTGCTTCCTTCTCTGCAAAACTAACATGTCTATCATAATCAAAAGATAAACCATCATATTCAGGAGAAATAATGGGCTCATTTTCAAAAGGAAGATCGATTACACGAGGAGTCAGTTTTGCTTCCCGTAAACGATTGTGTATTAAAACATCCGTGCCGGGTAGCCTCCCGTCACCTTCTGTTACGAATGGTTTTTCAGGAGAAGATAATCCTGCTGGATAATTTCGTGCTATATATACCCCGATGCCTACTACTGCTATTTTCCCTTTATTTCTCCATATAAATGAGACTGTTTGCTTGGCTCCTTGCCATGTGGCACTCATAGCATAAGAGGCTGTTGACTGTATTCTTTCCAAAAGAGAAGTTCTAGGTTGCATGGTATCCCTCGTTTAATTTGTAAAAATGTACTTATGCAGCACCTGCTTAATAGCCTCTCCCCTGGTGAGAGAGACTATTCTAAGCATCAACTGTGTGTATAAAAAATTTTCGTCATATACAGAGTATTATTGCCAATAACAGTAGCGCGGGCAACCCCTGCGCATTATAATTATTTCCCTTTGGCTATTTCAAACGATCGGAGCCCTCATGTCCCTTACTCCTGGCGAGGTAAAAAAAATTGCGCATCTTGCACGACTGAATTTGTTGGAAGAAGATGTCACTCTTTACACTCAGCAACTCTCTACTATTCTTAGTTTTGTTGAACAAATGAACCAGGCGGATACCGCACAAATTGAACCATTAGCTAATTCTTTGGATCTTAGCCAACGGCTACGTCCTGACGTGGTCACGGAGTCTAATCAGCGCACCGCATTTCAAGCCATTGCGCCACAAGTTGAAGCCGGTTTGTATTTGGTACCACAAGTCATCGAAGGTGAAGAATAAGGTTTATCATTATGTTAAATAAAAGTATCGCTGAATTAAGCCGCGAATTACAGACTAAAAAAATATCCAGCACGGAATTAACGCAATTTTTTCTCGCACGTATTAAACAATTTGACTCAAAATTAAATAGCTTTATTACAGTGACTGAAGAACACGCATTGCAAGCAGCTCAAGCAGCTGATGTGCAATTAGCCCAGCATAAAGGGAATGTATTAACTGGTATTCCTATCGCACAAAAAGACATTTTTTGCACGCAGGGAATTAAAACCAGCTGTGGCTCTAAAATGTTAGATAATTTTATTTCACCTTATGATGCCACGGTAGTTAAACGTTTCAACGCCGCAGGCATGGTGATGCTCGGCAAAACCAATATGGATGAGTTTGCCATGGGCTCCTCTAATGAGAATAGTCATTATGGCCCTGTGAAAAACCCGTGGAACCTGGCTTATGTTCCTGGTGGATCATCAGGTGGCTCAGCTGCTGCTGTCGCCGCGTATCTAGCACCCGCTGCTACCGGCACAGATACAGGCGGCTCCATCCGTCAACCTGCTGCTCTTTGCGGGATATCGGGTATTAAACCCACTTATGGCAGAGTATCACGCTATGGCATGATTGCATTTGCTTCCAGTCTGGATCAAGGCGGACTCTTTGCAAAAACGGCAGAAGATTTGGCGTTTCTTTTAAATGTGATGGCAGGATTTGATGAAAACGATTCGACTAGCGCCACACAACCTGTTCCCGATTACACTGCGAGTTTAAATGATTCATTGCAGGGTTTACGTATCGGGTTACCTAAAGAATTTTTTAGCTCTGCTTTAGATAAAGACATCGCCAACGCTATGCAAGCGGCTATAAAAGAATATGAAAAACTGGGTGCCACTGTGCATGAAATCAGCTTACCCAATACCTCTCTTTCTATTCCAGCTTATTATGTCATAGCACCTGCAGAATGCTCTTCCAACCTGGCACGTTTTGATGGTGTACGCTATGGCCATCGTTGCAAAAACCCCCAAGACCTGGAAGATCTTTATAAGCGTTCGCGCAGTGAAGGATTTGGCAAAGAAGTCACACGTCGCATCATGATTGGCACATATGCTTTATCTGCAGGTTACTTTGACGCTTATTATATTAAGGCACAGAAAATCCGCCGTCTTGTGCGACAAGATTTTGATGATGCCTTCAAAAAAGTAGACGTGATCCTCGGCCCTACCACACCGACACCCGCCTTTAAACTGGGCGAAAAAACCAGCGATCCACTGAGCATGTATCTATCTGATATTTATACCATCGCTGTTAATCTTGCAGGTCTACCGGGTATGTCTATTCCCGCTGGCTTCACGCAAGGCTTACCCATTGGCATGCAACTGATCGGTCATTCTTTTACTGAAGCGCGTTTACTCAACGCCGCACATTGCTATCAAAAAGCAACTGATTGGCATACCAAAACACCGGAGGGCTTTTAAGATGGAATGGGAAGTAGTCATTGGTCTGGAAGTGCATGCGCAACTCTCTACTAAAAGTAAATTATTTTCTGGGGCATCGACAGCGTTTGGCGCTGAACCTAACACTCAGGCCTGTGCCATTGATTTAGGCTTTCCTGGCGTGTTACCCGTATTAAATGCCGATGTGGTCAATATGGCCATTCGACTTGGCTTGGGCATTCATGCTGAAATCGCTAAACGTTCGGTGTTTGCACGTAAAAATTATTTTTATCCCGATTTACCTAAGGGCTATCAAATCAGTCAATATGAGTTCCCTGTAGTAGGAAAAGGGCATCTGGATATTTTGTTAGAAGATGGCACAACCAAACGCGTAGGTATTACACGCGCACATTTAGAAGAAGATGCAGGTAAATCGCTGCATGAAGATTTTCATGGCATGTCTGGCATTGATTTAAACCGTGCAGGCACACCTTTGCTGGAAATTGTGTCGGAGCCGGATATGCGCTCAGCCAAAGAAGCGGTTGCTTACTTGAAAGCATTGCATTCATTAGTACGTTACTTAGGTATTTGTGATGGCAATATGCAAGAAGGTTCATTCCGTTGCGACGCGAACGTATCAATACGACGCAAAGGCGACTCCCGATTTGGCACACGCACAGAATTAAAAAATATCAATTCTTTCCGTTTCGTAGAACGCGCTATTAATTATGAAATGGAACGCCAAATTACCTTGCTTGAAGGAGGCGGCAAAGTGCAGCAAGAAACACGCCTCTTTGATCCCGGCAAAAATGAAACACGCGCAATGCGTAGCAAAGAAGAGGCCAATGATTATCGTTATTTTCCAGATCCTGATTTATTGCCATTACTCATCACAGAAGAACAAATTGCAGAAGTACGTGGCAATCTTCCCGAACTCCCACAGCAAAAACATCAACGCTTTATGGAGCAATATGGTTTGAGCGCTTATGATGCAACGGTACTCGTTAGCTCACGTGCTATGGCTGATTATTTTGAAGAAGCCGTTATTGCTTCAGGCAATCAGGCCAAGCTGACTGCTAACTGGGTAGCAGGTGAATTGTCTGCAGCACTTAACAAATCCGATATAGAGATTACAGCAAGCCCTGTGGCTGCCACTGAACTCGGTAAATTAGTATTGCGCATTGCAGACAACACTATTTCTGGCAAAATTGCTAAGGCCATTTTTGAAAGTTTATGGAATAAAGAAGGTAATGTTGATCAGATTATTGAAAAACAAGGTTTAAAACAAGTCACTGACAGCTCCGCTATAGAAACATTAATTGAAAAGATCCTCGCAGCCAACCCACAACAAGTAGCTGATTACCGTGCTGGTAAAGATAAGTTATTTGGGTTTTTTGTGGGGCAAGCGATGAAGGAATCAGGTGGAAAGCTTAATCCGCAGCAGCTGAATGAATTATTGAAGAAAAAGCTAACTATTAACGAGTAAAAATAAGTAACTACTCACCCGGCGAATGTCATCCTGAACGAAGTGAAGGACCAGTATCCATTTTAGATTTGCCGTTTAGTGATACTTTAAACAGCAAAAGAGAGAATGCAGCGTGATCTTTCACTTCGTTCAGGATGACACCACGGAGAAACGGAGCAAGTAGTTATGAAAATACTATTTATACTAATTTAAGTGCAATTACCATGTAAGGAGAAGCTGATCATGCTTAAAAAACCCTGTTTTTTATTATTAGCAATAAGTATTATTTATATTCATCCTGTTGCTTTTGCAACCGCTTCTCATCCAATACTTCTAAAAAAATATTCCGAACTGTTAAATGCAATAAATCAAGGAGATGAAGTTAAAGCAATTATTGATCATAGCAAATGCACACCTTTACCAAACGCTCCAATAGAGCAATTGATAGCTGGTATCTCTTTTAATCAATTTATTCAATTAAAATTCACTAATGAAAAGCCCTATACTGCAGCGTCTCATCATGCATTAATTAACCATCGTCTATACGGGTATGTTTATGATTATTCTGTTGTACGAATTCATGATGATGATTCAGTAGAAATTGCTCAACAATTTTTAAATCCCAAAGATTTCTCACCAGCAACAGATAAAAATCAAACCTTAACAGCACCAGAAAATAAATATATTTGTAATTTAAGTAACGGAAATGATAATAATGGAGTAAAGTTATATGATCTTTCTAGCACTAGCCTCTGATTCTTATCATCATGATATACCCCACGATTGCAAACAATACTATCGGCAATAAGGCTGCTATAAGAGGTGGAAATTGAAATACAATACTGAACTGCCCAAGCAAAGCCGCTAAAATATAAAAAATAAACCCCACAATAATTGCTAACAAAATTCGTCTACCGATATTAATCGAACGCGGCGCAGTAAATACAAATGGCACAGCTAATAAAATCATGACAAGAATAGCCAGAGGCTGAAAAACACGCTGCCAAAATTCAAGCTGAAAACCACTTGCCTGAAGGTGGTTTTTTTCCAAAGCGCGCGAATAGTCAGCAAGTTTATGTAATGACATTGACTCCGGCTCGACAACGCCTACATTTAATAAATTAGGCGTCAATATCAAATTCCAGGTTGCTTCTGCAAATTGCTCACTTTGCGTTCGATCATTTTTTAAAGTCGTTTTTACTAAATCATGTAATAACCATTGACCATTCACAAAATCCAGTGTCTTGGCATAATAAGATGCCAACAAATGATGTGCATTATCAAATTCATAGCGTGTCACACCCTCCAGATGATTGTGACCCACGATACGATCTACATGCAAAAAATTATTGCCCTCATGGATCCAGATACCTGATTGTGTTACAACTGCTTGGCCATTACTCATTGCACTGGACTTGCGCTTTTCCGCTAAATATTCAGCACGTGGACCCATTAATTCACCTATCAGAGTCATCAAAAAAATCATCAGCAATGCGGCACTCACCACACCCCAAACAATTTGCCGCACAGAAGTACCTGAAGTACGCATGACCATTAATTCATGGCTAGCTGCCAATAATCCCAAGCCCAGTACACCACCTAACAACACTAGTAAAGGGAAAAATTGATATAATGTATGTGGTAACTGTAACAGAACATAAACAACAGCATGCCCAAATCCATATTCACCCATGCCAATATCATGCAACTCTTTGAGCAAACCCACGATAAAACTTAAGCCTAGCACCACTAAAAACACCAGCAGCGTCGATATCAATACTCCTTTGGCAATATAACGCTGAATAATTTTCACTATGATTTCCTTACAAAAAATAACTTTCCCGCCTGCCACATAAATAACATAATAATTAATACAATTAATATGCCATGTACCCACCACAGACCTAAACTAATGGGTAACGTCTTTTGCTCTACCCAGTCACGCGCTACGAATAGCATTTCCACATAAATAACATAAATTAAAATGGCTGGAAATAATTGCGCGTACCGACTTTGGCGAGGTCGTACATAACTCAATGGGATGGCAAGCAATGCTAATAAAAATGCAGACAAGGGCATTGAAATACGCCATTGCAGTTCAGCTGCATTTCTTGGGTTTTCAAAATAAT
>Ga0206921_10080_pt1 | contig 27841 bp, 25 predicted proteins | sample Alteio_BWOrgHeat_66_FD_152930 | JGI IMG/M metagenome (GOLD analysis project Ga0206921, IMG submission 152930) | Enriched cells from forest soil in Barre Woods Harvard Forest LTER site, Petersham, Massachusetts, United States -... | ecosystem: Environmental > Terrestrial > Soil > Temperate forest >...
ATCTCGTTTCGCCGAACCAGCGGAGTTCGGTGCGAGGCGATTTGAAGGCGTTGATAAGGAGCGAAATTCAGAAAATATCCGACCAACGGTTCGCGGTCGAACTGGATTTTCGCGATGGCGGCGGTCGCAAACTGCGGATGCTGACGCTCACACTCAGCCGGGTGGCCACCGGAGGATTTGTGCAACGGGCAATTGGTGGCGGGAGCTTTTGAGGGGACCGGACCAGCGGCTGAACACTCATCGATGCAGCGTGCATTGCCCAGCAGCGCGGTAATGGCAAGCAGCAGAATGGCGCGAATAAAGCGGGCGCTCACAGTCTCACGTTAACAGATGCCGATTTTCTCGACAACCTGTCCGCGCACAAAACTGAGGCCATGCATGTATTCCCGCAGCAAAACCCAAAAGGTCGATTCCACTCACACCGACCTGCTCGTCCTGGCTGGATCAAGTCGGAACCTGGTTCGTCAAAATCCAACGCGTAACATCGACAGGGGTGTGTTCACCTCCGCAGCCGACCTACCCCGCAAGATTCGCAAAATACATTTAGGCTTTCGCCAAGTCAGCCGAACCATTCCTCTGAGCCTGCGTCGACCCCAGGCGACGGATCATGGTTCCAGAATCAATGAGACAGCACACTACTGGAAATCGATTCGTTCGCAGGTTGGTACACATTCGCATTCAGGGCGGGCCCCGCCGCCTTTTGTAATGACGGAATTTATACCCATGCGAAAATTGGTTTCAAATGAATAATCTAATCGGGATTGCCGCGGAGTTGGCGGAAAAAATCCGGTCGCGGAAGGCGCGCGTGGGAGTGGTCGGACTGGGTTACGTCGGGTTACCGCTGGCTGTTGAGTTTGCCCAGGAGGGATTTCAGGTTGTTGGAATCGATCTGAATGAGAAGAAATGCGCCAGTGTGAATGCCGGTGAGTCGTATATTGGCGACATTCCCTCGTCGGTGCTGGCGCCACTGGTTAAAAAAGGGCTGCTGCGGGCAACTGTGGATTTTTCTGAATTGCTGACGCTCGACACCGTGAATATTGCGGTGCCGACGCCACTGCGGAAGACCAAAGATCCGGATATGAGCTTCATCGTGGCAGCGACCGAGGAGATCGCGAAGTATCTTCACTCCGGGCTGCTGGTGATTCTGGAGTCGACGACGTATCCGGGAACCACTGATGAGCTGGTGCGGCCGATGCTGGAAAAGGGCGGGCTGGAAGTGGGCAAGGATTTCTTCCTGTGTTTTTCGCCGGAGCGCGTGGACCCGGGGAACCCGAAGTTTCAGACTAAGAATATTCCGAAAGTGGTGGGCGGCACCACGCCCGCGTGCACGGAACTGGCTCGCTTGTTTTATTCGCAGGCGCTGGATTATGTGGTGCCAGTGAGTTCGACCCAGGTAGCGGAGATGGTGAAGCTGCTGGAAAACACCTTCCGCATGATCAATATCGGTCTGGTGAATGAACTGGCGGTGATGTGTGACGGCATGGGGATCAATGTGTGGGAGATCATCGATGCAGCCGCCACCAAGCCATTTGGGTTCATGCCGTTTTATCCGGGACCGGGACTTGGCGGCCACTGCATTCCGATCGACCCGTTTTATCTGTCATGGAAGACGAAGCAGGCCGGGATTGAAGCCCGCTTCATCGAACTGGCAGGATACATCAACGGCCAGATGCCACATTTTGTAGTTTCGAAAGTGCAGAACGCGCTGAACGATCACTCAAAAGCGGTTAGGGGATCGAAGATTCACATCATGGGCGTGGCGTATAAGCGGGATATCGACGATGTCCGCGAGTCTCCGGCTCTGGATGTGATCCACTTGCTGCAAAAACGAGGAGCACAAGTGGTTTTCTCGGACCCGTATGTGGCGGAGATTCGCATTGACGGCAGCGTCTTGACCGCCGTGCCGGAGACGGCGGTGGGAGACGCAGACTGCGTTGCGATTATCACCGATCACAAGGCGTTCGATTATCCGGGGCTGGTGAGGAATTCGAAACTGATTGTGGATACGCGCAATGCGCTCAAGGGCGTGGATTCACCGAAGATTCAGCGATTATAATTCTCAGGACTATTAACCAGAGGGCATTAGTCCATATTTATTTACCCATCTCTGGTTTAGACGCGTTCATCGCCGGTTCATCGAGCCTATTACAATCGCGTGCAGCTCCACTGAGCGGTGGCGCTATAAACCGCCGCGCGACGAAACCCCAGGCAGCGACCATGACTTCTCTCAGGCATGAGGTGATCTATCGATCCGAATGTTGGATCAGAGTTGAAAAGCAGGCTGGCCGAAACCAGCTCGAACCATTGTCTCGGGGAGTTGCGGCTGGCTATTCCTCAGGCGAATTATCCAGAGCCTCCGCTTCCCGGCAGGGATCAATCTGTTGGTGGCTGATTAGTCGCCAACTGGCGAAGGTCTGGAAAGTTCTTAAACGCTATTGTAAGTAGGTTACAAGTCCGTCAATCGGGCGGGAGAGGTCGATAATTGCATTAAATTGCCCAGGCCGACCCGAATCGATCCCAGCCACTTCTAATACTCCGATGATCACCCCCAAAGTCCTTTGCGGCTGCCGGTGATAACCTGAAAGTTCCAATAATGAGTGAAATTCAAGTCACCCTCCCGGACGGAAGTGTACGCCAGGCGCCCCCCGGCACGACGCCACTGGACATTGCACGCCAGATCAGTCCTCGCCTCGCCGATGCGGCGATTGTGGCGAAAGTGGATGGCAACCTCTACGACCTGAACCGTCCTCTTGAAGCTGATGGCGCATTGCAGATTCTGACGTCGAAGGATCCGGATGCGCTCTACGTTTATCGCCATTCGACTGCCCATTTGTGTGCGGCGGCGGTGCTGGAACTGTTTCCCGAAACCAAACTGGGAATCGGTCCGCCGATCGAGAATGGCTTCTATTACGACTTTGACCGGCCGACACCATTTACCCCCGAGGACCTGGCCAAGATCGAAGCAAAGATGGAGGAGATTCAGGGCCGCAACCTCACTTTTGAGCGGAAGTTAATTGCGAAGTCGGAAGGCCTGAAGAAGTACGAAGCGATGGATGAGCCCATGAAGGTGGAACTCATCACCGAGCGTGCGGACGATATTTTTTCGGAATACACACTAGGGCCGGACTTTATCGATTTCTGCCGCGGCCCGCATGTCACGGATACATCAAAGCTGAAAGCGTTCAAGCTGCTTTCTATTGCCGGCGCCTATTGGAAGGGCGACGAAAAAAACAAGCAGTTGCAGCGAATTTACGGAACGGCCTGGTTCACGAAGAAGGAACAGGACGAATACCTTGCGAGGCTGGAAGAGGCCAAAAAGCGTGACCATCGCAAGATCGGTCAGGATCTGGACCTGTTCAGCATTCAGGAACTGGCTGGGCCGGGGTTGATCTTCTTTCATCCCAAAGGCGGGATCATCCGCAAACAACTGGAAGACTGGATGCGCGATGCGTACCTGAAGCGCGGCTATTCGCTGGTCTATACGCCCCATGTGATGCGGCACGATTTGTGGAAGACATCCGGCCACGCGAATTTTTATTCGCAGAACATGTTCACGCCGATGGAGCTGGACGACGCCGAGTACCAGCTGAAGCCGATGAACTGCCCTGGCCATATTTTGATTTACCGGGCGGGACAGAAGAGCTATCGGGATTTGCCCGTGCGGCTGGGCGAACTGGGAACCGTCTATCGATATGAACGATCCGGCACGATGCACGGCTTGCTGCGGGTTCGCGGGTTTACCCAGGATGACGCCCACATTTTTTGCACCCCGGACCAGATTGAAGACGAGATTGTGAACTGTCTCGACTTCGCCGCCGATACCTTGCGCACATTCGGTTTCAGCGATTACAAGGCCGAGATCTCTACATGGGATGGCGGCGCCAGCGGGAAATACGATGGCGGGGCGCACGATTGGGAATTGGCGGAAGGGGCGTTGCGCAAAGCGTGCGACCGGCTGGGAATCAAGGCGGCCGTGATTCCGGATGAAGCGGCGTTTTATGGGCCGAAGATCGATATCAAGCTGGTGGATGCGATCGGGCGTTTGTGGCAGCTTTCCACAGTGCAGTTCGATAGTTTCCTGCCGCGAAGGTTCGAGCTGGAGTATATTGCCGAGGACGGGAAGAAGCATCGGCCGCTGATGGTGCATCGCGCGCTTTTCGGATCGGTGGAGCGCTTCTTCGGGATTCTGGTGGAACACTATGCGGGTGCGTTTCCGGTTTGGCTGGCGCCAGTGCAAGCGGCGGTGCTGCCGATTACGGATAAGCAGACCGGGTATGCGCAGCATGTGGCGGAGACGCTGAGGCAGGCCGGAGTGCGCGTTCATCTGGACGACCGGAGCGAAAAAGTCAATCTGAAGATCCGCGACGCGCAATTGCAGAAGGTCCCTTACATGTTGGTGATCGGCGGACGCGAGGCGGAGGCGGGACAAGTGGCGGTACGGCACCGCAAGCGCGCCGATCTCGGTGCGATTCCGCTGGCTGAGTTCGTCGCCACCATTCAGGCGGAGATTGCCGCAAAGACTTCGGATTAGGGATTTGGCGGAAGATCGATACAGCCGGCAGACACGCTTCTCAGCTTTTGGAGTGGATGGCCAGGAACGGCTGGGCCAGGCGACGGCCGTAATCGTGGGGTGCGGTGCGCTGGGCTCCGTTCAGGCGTCACTGTTGGCACGCGCCGGCGTCGGCAGGTTGCGGCTGATCGATCGTGATTATGTTGAAGAAAGCAATCTGCAGCGGCAAGTGCTTTACACCGAGGACGATGCACGTGAGGGGCTTCCGAAGGCCGAGGCGGCGCGGCGTCATCTGGCTCGCGTGAATTCCCGGATATCCGTTGAAGCTGCCATTGCCGATCTGGAGCCACGGACGGCGGAAGATTTGTTGGCCGGGGCATCGGTGATTCTGGACGGAACAGATAACTTCGAAACGCGGCTCCTGATTAACGACTGGGCGGTGCGGGAGAGCGTGCCATGGATTTACGGAGCCGCGGTGGGAAGCTACGGTATCGCGTTTACCGTGCTGCCCTCCGCCGGGCCATGCTTCCGCTGTGTCTATCCCGAGCCGCCGGGCGGAGATCAGCCGACGTGCGAGACCGCCGGAGTAATGGGTGCTGTCACGAGCCTGATTGCCTCCGTCCAGGTGATGGAAGCCCTGAAGATCATGGCCGGCAAAGCGGACAGCATCCGGCGGAAAATTCTGACCGCGGATCTTTGGAGCGGCCCGATCCGGGAGGCGCCTCTTCCGCCGCGCGAACCCGCCTGCCCATGCTGCGATGCGCACGATTTCGTGTGGCTGCGGGGAGAGAAGCGCGCCCCGGTGAGTCTGTGCGGGCGTAATGCGGTGCAGATTCACGATCGAAACCGGCCGATCGATCTGCTGCAACTGGCAGAGCGGCTGAGGAGTCTGGGCGGCGTTCGGGCAAATGAATTTGCGCTCCGGTTTGAAACCGGGCAGCACGAGATGACGATTTTTCCCGATGGACGAGCAATTATCAAGGGAACCACCGACACTGGGATCGCGCGCGGTCTCTACTCGCGCTTCATCGGAAACTAAGCCAGACTTCCTCGTTTTGACCGACGCTGAGTTTGTTCCCGGAGCGCACCAGCGGCAGGCGCAGCAGCTTTGGCTCTTTCGCTATCCGCCCGATCATCTCGGCATCGGACATCTTTATATATTTCAGCCCGGCGTCGATCCACGCGGCACTATCGGTATCGAGCAGCGCGGCGAGTCCGAACCGATCGGCGAATCGTTTCAACTCGCCCGCGGACATTGGCTTAACCTTCAAATCCACGAAGTGAATGGGGATGCGGCGTTCTTTGAAGAACCGTTCCGCCGCCCGGGTTGGTTGTGAGCTTTTCAGCCCGAAAATCTGCACGCCGTCCATAGACCTGCGGCCAGCGTACTAGAATCGGAACATGATTGTAAGACCCAGGTTGTTCGCACCCATTCTTGCTTTTGCAGCAGCGAGCGCTCTGCTGGCCCACGTAACGGTGTCGCCGAAAGAATCGGGCGCGGGCGCGGCGCAAAAGTACACGCTGCGCGTGCCGAATGAGAAGGCGGTGGCCAACGTGCGCATCGAAGTGGAATTCCCATCAGGCGCTGAAGTGACCGCCGTAGATGACCAGGCGGGCTGGAAAGTGGATCTGAAGAAGGATTCCGCTGGCAAAATCACTGGCGCGGCCTGGGTCGGTAGCCTCGATGCAAAGGGGATCGTCGATCTGAGCTTCTCGGCGAAGAATCCAAAGGAAGAGACGAAGCTGGTGTGGAAGGTCGTACAGGTATACAAGGATGGCAGCAAATCGGATTGGACCGGACCCGCAGGCTCGAAGGGCCCAGCGCCCGTGACCACAATTAAGCCTTAGTTTGCTCAGGCGTTAGTTCGCGGCTTCGATCGTTTTGATGGCGATGCCGGTGAGGCCGCCGCGGTCGACGGCGGTGCCGGTGACCTTCACCTTCTTTTCAATAAAAGGCATTAGCGGCAGGTTGGGATTCTTGTGATCGGCCCCTAACGGCAGCCACACTTTGCCATCGCCATCCACGATGGCCAGAGGAATTCCTTTTTTCGCGCAGACTCGCGCACATTTTTCATGTTCGGGCCCGGAGCCGTCGTGCACCATGTAACAGCCAGTGTCGATAACTCTGCCGGTTATGGTGACCGGGTGGAGTTTGGAGTCCTGAGCACCCGCGCTGAGAGCGCCCAGCAGGGCGGTAAGAGGAAGAAGGATTCGCCGGATCATTGTTGGCTGCTTTGATGATAGCGCCGTTTCCCACAGGGTCCTTCCGATCTTATAGAATCTTTGGTGAGGTATTTGCGTGCGTCATATCCTTTTGCTGTCCCTCGCCGGCGTGGCACTGCAGGCACAAACGCCTGCCACCCCCGCACAAATGCAGGATCCGGACCGATTCGAAAAAGTGCATGAGGGTGTCTTCGGGCAAAAGGAAGACAAAGCGGCAGCAGCGGTACGCCTCACCGAAACGGTAGCGATGAAAGGCGCAAAAGCGCCCGCGCAGCCGATCGCGCGCCGGAATTTCATCGACAACATGATCTTCTCGCGCATCGAGCGCGACAAGGTTCCGCATTCTCCGCTGGCGACAGATGAAGAGTTTATCCGACGCGTTTACCTGGATGCGATTGGGCAGTTGCCGGCGCCGGCGGCCGTTACTTCGTTCGTCGCCGACAAAGACCCGGCGAAGCGCGACAAGGTCATCGACTCCCTGATTGGCAGCGATGCATTCGCCGATCACTGGTCGTGGTACTGGGGCGACCTGTTCCGGGCCAATCAGGACTTCTTCGGTTTTTATAACCGGCAATGGCTGAAATCGGACCGTCCTTATAACGAAGTCTTTTTCGACATCGTGACTACGATGGCGAAAGAGGCCCATTCCATTCCGGCAAGTGGTTTTTATCACGGCGCAAACTACGATGCAGCTCGTGCGCTGAGCCCCACCGATCCCGATAACTACCATCTGATCAATCGGCTGGACTTCCTGGATGAAGTGACCACTGACGTGACACGTGTGTTCCTCGGGATGAACACCGATTGCATCAGTTGCCACAATGGGGCCGGACATTTGAACTCGGTCAATCTTTATCTTTCCCACAAGACACGGGCCGACTTCGCATCACAGGCTGCGTTTTTCGGCAAAATGCGGCTCATCATCGGCTGGAGCGACCGGGTTCTGAACATTTCGGATGAGAACTCGATCTTCGACAACTCCGGTCCCGGCTACAACACCAAAGACGACGGTCCTTTTTACACGCCGGCGGAAAACCGGTTCCCGCGCAATGGAAAAACTTACGAGCCAGCGTTTCTTCTGACGGGCGAGAAACCGAAGCCGGGTGAGAATCCGCGCTGGGCGCTGGGGCGGATTGCACCCGAGCATATTCAGTTTTCGCGCGCCGCTGTGAATCTGGTCTGGGGAAGACTGATGACCGTGGGCTTTGTCGATCCGTACGACAGTTTTGATCTGGACCGGCTGGATCCGAAGAACCCGCCGCCGGCTCCATGGACAATTCAGCCAACCAATCCGGAATTGCTGGATGCGCTGGCACAGGACTTCAAGTCCCACAATTTCAGCATTCAGACGTTGATGAAGACCATCATGAAGTCGAGCGCGTACCAGCTTTCCACGCAGTTCGAAGGCGAATGGAAAGATTCATATGTTCCGTATTACTCGCGGCGGTTTGCGCGCGTGATGACGGGACCGGAGGCGGCGGATGCAATTGCCGCGGCGACGAACCGGCCGTATCAGTTCACTCTGCGCGGGACGACGGTGTCGAAGGTGCAGGAACTGGCGATTCCGGAATCGGTTTCCAGCGCACGCGCCGCCGATGGCAGAAACGAAGGGGTGATGGTGAGCGCAATTTTGCAGGCATTCTTCCAGAGCAAGCGGCAGACCCCGGCGACGCTGGGAAATACCGCCAGTTCCATTCAGGCGATGTTGATGATGGTTTCGCCGGCGGTAACCAATCGCGTGAGTGCGGTACCGGGATCGCGGTTGGCAACGTTGCTCGAATCCGGCAAGACGGATGCCCAGATCCTCGACGAGTTGTGGCTGGCAAGCCTGGCACGCCGGCCCACAGAAGGCGAAGCGAACGCGGCGAAGCATCTGGTGGCGCGTGACCGCAAGACCGGCTTTGAAGACGTGCAGTGGGCCCTGCTCAACAGTCCTGAGTTCCTGGTCAATCACTAGAGCGCGGGCACAAAATACCTGGATGTCGATACCAAAACTGGCACTCCCGCTTGCATTGATGTGCGGTGCGCTGGTGCTCGCGCAAACAGCGCCGTCGAATCCGAATCAGATTCCGGCAGGGATGAAACTGATTCCCGCCGGTGAGTTCTGGATGGGCCGCGTGCACTTCTTTCTTGTAGATGCGGTGGGATGGTTCGAGCGCGAACGGCAGGACGATTTCCCGGCGCATAAAGTTACGCTCGATGCGTTCTTCATCGACACGACGGAAGTGACCGATGAGCAGTACGCTCCGTTTGCGGCCGCAAAGAACATAAAAAAACCGTGGCACTGGCCGCACGGTGAAATTCCGAAGGGCGAGGAAAAATTTCCGGTCTACAACGTCGACTGGAATGAAGCGAAAGCATTTTGCGAATCGCAAGGCAAGCGACTGCCGACTGAAGCTGAGTGGGAGAAAGCCGCCCGTGGTGGACTCGATCGAAAAAAATACACCTGGGGCGACACCGAGACAGGTACTCCGGAGACTCCAGGCGAAACCGGTGGACGTCGCGGACGCGGTGCGCAGTCGAAGTCGCCGGCAAATGCCGCATCGAAAGGCCCGGTTGCAGTGGCATCGTTTCCACCCAATGGATATGGGCTTTTCGACATGGCCGGCAATGTTTGGGAATGGGTGAATGACTGGCATCAGACAAACTACTACTCGATCAGCCCGCTGAAAAATCCGCAGGGACCGGCAACTGGCGAGTACAAAGTTTTTCGCGGCGGCGGTTGGATCGACACCGATGAGCGAAATCAGATGCCGAGCTTTCGCAACTACACCGACCCGCTGCAGAAGTCACCGACGATCGGATTTCGTTGCGCGAAATCTATTCAGTGAATCGGATTTCGCGGGCGCGAAATCCTCGAACCGATGACGCAAGCTCAATCGCGAGCCATTCGTCAAGAGGTCGAACGATTTTTTTGCTTGACTTTTTTTCCAGATAACTCTATATATGAATCACACTGCGATTTTTCTGAATCGCAAATTTCGATAAGGGAGAAAAAATTCAATGGCTGCAAAGAAAGCTGCTGCGAAGAAAAAGGCTGCTCCGAAAAAGAAGAAGTAGTCATTCGCGTCATTCGTGACGCGCAACCGATCAACACAAAAACGGCTCCGGCGACGGAGCCGTTTTTGTTTTGGAGCCTTCGGTGAAGGAGGCTTGCAATAGAGTTGCCTCGGTGACGAAGGCGGTTGCAACAGAGCGGCCTCCGGTGACGGAGGCTTTTATTTTCGGAGGCGTCACGCGACGCAAGGGGCGGCGGCCGAGTTTGACGCCACGAAGAACCGCACGATAGTATGGTTATGCGGGGTGGAGCAGTCTGGTAGCTCGTTGGGCTCATAACCCAAAGGTCGAAGGTTCAAATCCTTCCCCCGCAACCATCCAAACGCGCTCTGCGTCATCTCCACCGCCTCTACCCAGCAAGTTCCACTCGCCGACAGCAACATAATGGCTTTCCTTGCCATCCACCTTCGGAACCATTTCGATGGCTGTAACGTGCTTCGCCAGTTCTGCCTTCGCCTTGTGGACGTCGGAATAGAGTAGCTGGCGAATGTTCCCCAGCCGCTCGAAAACGAAATCGCGGATACGCGAGATGTGCGCAGAAGGCGATTCCGGCAGGGTGGCAAAGAGCCGTTGCGTGATCTCGCCAAGCTCCTGCTCCCGCTCGCCGATTGCCTTCACCAGCGCGGGAGAATGTCCGATGGAGGCGATGGCATCAATCAATCGGTCGAGTTCCTGTTGAATTGCCTCCCGGCGCTGCCGCATCCGGTCCATGGAATTCGAAAGCTCCGATAGCGCAGCCTCCAACTGGCGCTCGAACTCCTGCAACGCGTAATCGACGACGTCGGGCAGCAGCACAGATCGCTGTAAACCAGCGAGTAGTCGATTTTCGACAACTTCCGCACTCTCCTTGAGCCGGTTCGAGCACGCACCCCGGTAGAAATTTTGCGGGCATCCATACCTCCCACGACCGTCTTTCTTCCTGCCGGTCACGATAGCCAGGTTGGCCCCGCACGAACCGCACTTCAGAAATCCCGTTAACAGATAAGGGCTTGTTGCCGCCCGAGTGTACAGACCAGGACGCTTTCCTTTGAACTGTTCAGCAATTCTCTCGATTCTCTTTTGAACTCTGGTCCAGAGAGCCTCGTCGATGATCCGTATTTCCGGCCGCTCGACAGTACGCCACTCAGTCATCGGACGATCTCGCCTGAGTCGTTTATTGCTGCCAGGTGCCTTCACAAAACGAGAACGGTTCCAAATGACGCGCCCCGCGTACAGTTCACGGCGCAGCATGGCTCTGATGGCGGTCGGACACCACGTTGCATACTGCTTGCCAGCACGCGGACGTGGGGACGGTACGCGCTCGTCGTTCAGCTTCCTTGCTATGACCTTCAAAGAGGCCCCCTCCGCGGCCATCTCGAAGATCCGCCGGACGATTGCCGCTTCTTTGGCATTGATCTCCTGGCGAACGCTATCGCCCTCGGCGACGTTGTCGTACCCAAAGCAGCGCCCGCCCGTGCACAGGCCGAGAAGCGCCCGCCCCTCAAGCCCTCGGTGCGTCTTCTTCGCCAGTTCCTTGATGTACAGGGAGTCCACCAAACCATGCACGGAAAGCAGCACGTCGGCCTGTTCGCTTTGGCTATCTATGCCCTGTGAGAGTGCCAGGACTCGAACACCGTTAAAACTCAGCTGCTCATAGAAGCGGGCCGCATCCCCTAGACTGCGCGATATCCGGCTGGTGTCATCTACCAACAGCACGTCGAAGGGCCGGGGCCGCAGCGATGCAGCGTGAATCAGCCGCAGGAACGCGGGCCGATCGGAGCCCGCACCCGAAATCGCTTCATCGGCGTAGACGTATCCTTCGAGGAATTCCCAATCGTGCTGTTTCGCGAAGTCACGGCATTTTCGCAGTTGATCTTGAATCGATGCCGGACTCTGCCGGTCGCTGGAGTAGCGGGCGTATGCGGCGCAACGGAGTTTCATTGAACGAGATCCTCGCTTGAATTGTCGGAGTCCAGGGAAGGAAACCGGTCCTCGCCATTATCCCGGGCCTCGCGGCGCGCGTCGAGGTACTGTCGTACCAATGCGGGCACCAGCACGCTGTCTATCCATGCCTTCAACGTCGGATCGAGTTTAGTATCGCCCCTCATACCCGACCGCAGTCAGCGTGGCCTTCTCCGAACCTCGATGGACAGAATGAAAGCAGCCCCTGGGCGCAGCCGGTCGGCAAGGAACAACGGAACGCGGTCGGCTACGAAGGACGACAATCTCTTAGCCCCGTCTTGTTCCGTTTCAAAGGCTTCCGCGCCGGTACCCTTGGATTGTGCGTGCCAGTACTCAATGGGGGATTCCAGCAATACCCAACAATCCCCGCTCTTCGTGCGATTGAACAGGGCGAGCCCCAGCGAGGCTGAGAACCGCCGCGCGCCGGCGGGAATGTCGCGCAGGGAGTCATCCGTCAGATACTTTGCTAGATAGGCCGAAATACGGTGAACGTCAGCACGTTCAATTCGCGTGGCCCAGCCGCCACCGACCCTCTGCCATGCAACCGAGATCCACTCCTTCGGAATGTAGGAACCCACCAGAGCGTGGAGATGTGGATTCCCGTTCCCTTGTAGTTCCACGACCGCAATGAACCGGACCGACTTCCCGAGCTTGCGACTTATCGAAACTCGCATCTTGCGCCAGGTCTCGTACAGATAATCGATCTTTGACTTGGTGTCGGCACCGGGCGGCAGCTTCGCAGGGTCGAGGGTCAGGGTAAGGAAACGGGTTAAGTCGTTTTCAACGGACAACTGAACAATACGCTTCCGCACCTGGCGAATCTTTCTCGGACCACACCTGGCGCAGGCGTAGCTCTTGCACCGAAAGCGCCGGTGCGTGTATTTCTCGCCGACCCGCCCAACCAGCGTTCGTCGTCCGCAGTATCGTCCGACCGAACGTCCTGGGCGCTCGTTGCAGTTGTGCTTAGTGTCGTTAAAACCAGATGGGGCTTCGGTCGGCTGCGCCGCCCTTCGCCCCAAGCCCTGAGAACCGTTCGCCATTTGTAGTTAACACGGGGCGGATCGGAACACACGTTGTAGATGGAGGGGAAGGCGTTCCCCCTTCCCCTCCAAACCACCCCTGCCCCTACCACTTTTTTGGGTGGACAGGCCTGGGCTACACCGCCACGTGATTCCATCTGGAGGGCCCAGCCTCCGGTTTTCGACCGGCTGTTGTGGCCTTGTTGGTCGATTCCACCACCGGACCAAGAGTGGTCAACCTGGCTGCCCGGATTTGAAAAATCGGCCGCATGCCGCTGGACCCGTAATTTTTGATTTCAGGAGGAGAGTGAGAGTAAACTCGAAGCGATGACTGTGTGCTCCTGCGGGAGTTCACTTCCCGGAGAGGCTGCGTTCTCGTAAAACGTGGCCTCTCGTTCTCCTTCCAATCACGCCGCTGGTTTCTCCTTTCCGCCGCTTACTTGCAGCAGTTGAGGCCGTCCGTGATAGTTTGCCCGGCGTGCCCGGAAAATGGAGCGCAATCCAAGCTCACCTGCGCAAGCGCGGTGTATGCGCGCCAACAACCATTCCAATCTGTCTACCCGCTCTGCCAGCCTTCGGACTCGAAGCTGGTGTTTTGATTCCGACAAGTTCTTCGCCTCCTCGTGAAGAACATGTCACAATCTCAAACCGTTGTCATTAGACGTATTTCCTTCGTGAGTTACGTCGGATCGGGCGTTTAGTGTGTGATCGGCTTCTGCGGTGAATCGCTTTTGAAAACCTGTCGATACTCCCTGCCGCGTCGTACTGGTAGCGGAGCGGGTCAAGATCGCGTGCGATGGCGCTAACCGATTCGCGTTTCTGGTATCTTCGAAACGCTTCGTCGTAGATCTCACGGCCTTTGGGCCCGCTCGACTTTGGCTGAATGAAGATCCGCCTGTTCAGAGAAATAAAGCTCTTAGGCTCGATTCTTCCAAATGCTGGTTTTCCCTGGAAGCCCCTCACGATTGATTTCATCAAACCGTCGAGGGTCTTCAATTCCTGCTCGCTCATCCTGGACATGCCGCCAATAGGTGTGGTCGCTGCGCCGAGATCCTGACAGAGTTCGAGATATTCGCGGCTGCGTTTCTTCCTTGCTGCTTCGCGCTTTAGAAACTGGAGCATCCCTATCAGAGTGTCAATGAATCCTTCAATATTGCGGTGGCACTGTTTTTCCAGGAGTACTTTCGTGAGTATCTTGAAATGTTTGCCGAATACTCTTCGGACGGCGGCTTCCGACGCTGGTTTGCTGGCTGATTTTTGAGATGACTCTTGATACATGCACTGCCTCCCGGCAGTGATTTTATCCGGTCAGATGCCGTCGTCGATGAGTTCTTCAATCCGTTCGTCGATGTCTTCCCGAGTCATTTCGGGTTCGTCCATCAGTTCTTCGATCAGTTCCTCGCGAATCGCTGCTCGCACCCGTGCGGCTTCCTGGTGCATCGCTACTGCGCCGCCGTCGAACTCATACTCCGAACGCAGGTAGACCTCAACGTGGCCCAGTCGTGCGTCCACTTTCCACCCGGCGGCGCGATGAGCTTTGAGCTCTTCCGTTTCAGCTCGCTCAGATTCGACCCGCTGGGCAATTTTGGCTGCGAATGGCGCGAGCGCGGATTGCTTCGCGTCCTCGAGTTGCTTTTGGGAGGTGCCGACTGGCTGTGCGGAGAGTGCCTTGCAGACAATCCCTTTCGCCCGCTCCAGTTCTTCCCATGTGGCACCGGGAAGATTGATCCACGCTTGCAGACTTTGGCATGCCTTCCGGTGATCGTACTCCCGCACGATGGGCTGGAGAGACTGGGCGGCAGCAAGTTCCAGTTCGTCCAGGGACGCATCTGTGCGACACCGCGTGACAGCCGCCGCTGCCAATTCGAGCGCGCGCAGTTTTAGCGGCGCGAATTCCGGGCGATACCTTACGTCCCACGCGAGCTGATTCAGCGCGCGCTCGACCGCTTCCCGACGTTGCTGTGTGCGCCTCCAGGGAGTAAGCGCCTTCTCCACCGCCGCCACGACAAGGCGTCTCGTTGTCGTCTCGGCCTGGCTGGGCTGGAGGAGAGCCAGAGTTTGAACAACGGCTCCGTGAACCTCCAATTCAGTCTCCCGCGGCGCACGCGACGGGATCGAATTGAGTGCATATTCGGTCCAGTTCTCGGCCCATTCCCGGCGTCGGCATTCGGCTTGTACCGTCTCGATCCGCGCACGTTCAGCCACCTGTGCGGCTGTCTCGCGTTGAGTACGATCACGAAACCAGTCTTCGACCTCTTCGGCTTCACGTTCAAGCCGCCGTTTTGCCAGATGGCTCCCTGCAATCTTGACCGCATTGGCTGCCGCCTTCACTTCCGCCGCTGGCTCGGACTCGTCGCTTCCTTCCTCGTCCTCAAATACAGGTGGGCCGTCGGTGATCTCATCCGCCTCTTCCGGGAGTTCCTGAGGCACGGGCGGCACCCCTTCCTTCCGCAGTCTTCGAATTTCCACCAGCGAAATTCTCCACTGCCCGCCGCCCGTGATCTCAGCCGCGATCTCCCCCGCCTCACACAGCCGCCGCACGTGATACGAAGAAACGCCCAGCTTCTTCGCCGCCTGCCCTGTTCGGTAATAGCTTTCAGGCATAGATGTACGGCAAATTGACAAACGTTTGACGGATAATCGCCCGACGAACGCTCTGGTTTACGAACGTTTGACGATGGACGAAGGACGCTTTCATGAATGGGCCGTGATTCTGGCGAATCGAGAAAAAGCCTCAGTCTTCGTCGTCATCGTCGTCGTCGTCGGCGCCTTCCGACGATGCGATATCGAGGATTGAATCCAGCTTGTCGTTTAGGGTCTGATTCTCGTCTTCCAATTCTGAAATGCGGTCTTTCAGGTCTGCGAATGTTGGTCGTGCCATGTTCCGGGCTCTCCTGCGCCCACCCATATATTGGGGCGAGAGCCCGGTGTCGCGAAACTACACGTTCATCCTGGCGATTTTGTGTGACGACGCAATTTCACAAATGTATTTCCACCCCTGCGCCGCAGCAGGGATTTTACGTTGCGTCGCAGTGAAAGCGTCTGGTATTGCCGGGTCAATCGGTCCATGCATCCCAGCTTGGGATACACTTCTCGGTAAATCATCTGCCAAAGCTGACGCTGGTACTGCCGAAGCACAGCGCGGGTGCGAGATCCAGAGTAAAGATTCATTCCCTCTGTCCAAATTTCAGCAGCTCGCACCGTCACCGCATTGGCTTTCCGTCCCGCCACCATTCGAGGACACAACGCTGCCCGATACGCCCGGGCCATCCGGTCCGCTGTCTGGCGGTCCGGTGTCCCGAGTCGCCTGCGCAACGACCGCGCGCCGCCGAGCGCGCCGCGAATCCATGTTTCTGGAGACACGCACCGCGAGGAATCAAACTGGTCGCAAGGCGGGTTCATTAGAACCCCCAAACCAAACTTCGACAGATCGGTCTCCTCTCATCATTCAAACTCTACAACTTCCGCACCTTCGATAACCGATTCATCAGCGTCGGCCAACAAGTCTTCTTGGAGCTCATCGGTAGAATCTTCCAGGACATCATCGAGATCGGCATCCTCACCAATCGCCAAATTGCCTTGGATCGGGACTTGCTGCGGAAGGCGTTCCCTGATCTCCTCTAAATGTCGGGACTGCGCAGCTTCCCTGTCTGCGGTCCCTTGTTTGGGCCACATCTTCGCTAGTTCCTGATCGTCGTATGGCGAGGCTAGATAATACGCCACGATAAGTGCCGCTATGCGTTCAGCGTGTGCTCTGTATCCTTTAGCCTCTGTCTGGCGAATTCCAACAATGAAAGCCAGCAATGCCGGATTCGGTTCACCAAATGGCTTTGCATCGCGCGGCAAGGCATTTGTACTGTTTATAAGCCAGGCTGCAACGTAACGTACTTCACTTTGCTGGGTTGAGAGCCAGAGGGTCAGAGCAGACGACAACAAAGCTGCGTCTCCGAGGTTAACATCGGGAAGATGAGATATCCACACCAGAGCCCAACAGGCAGCGAATGCGATCTGGACATTCTCGGAGTGGAGCAATCCTCTTAAGTCACCGGCAATATCGAGAAAGCGTTGTCCCTCGTCAACAGCCATCGTCTTTGGCGAACTATTCGGCGTCGGTCGCCAAGCCTCAAATGCGGTTTCCATAGTGGCGAGAATCGCACACGCCGCTGACAATGGTTGGGCTGAAATATCGCCAATCGCCGCCTTTATTCCTGTAAAGACATCGAAGGACATGCCTTTGTCGTGCCAGTCATGTTTCCTCAGAGTCAAGAAAGCGAGAGCACCGCCAGCAGCGAGCATGTTGGATCCACTTCCGGTGAACAGCTCAGTGCTGATCCGCTCAAGCGAATCACCGTATCGCCCCGCAGCGATACTATTAAATGCGTTGTTTGTACTGACGCGATATCGAACGAGCGTATTCAAACACTCATCTGCCAAGTCCGGTGGTATCTGAACTTCGTTCGCAATCGCATCGGCGAGCAGCGAAATGGTGAATTTCTCTTTTGTATTGAATGTTTCGGGCGACGGCTCGGCTACTACTATGAGTCGTAATAATTCTCTGATGACTGGACCCGCTTTCCTCCCTACGAGAATGCTGGTAAGTAGTACGACCTCTCTCCACGGTTCCACCTCCAAGTGGCTCTGCAACATTGACAGTGGCGTATCTTCATCCTTGTGGCTAGGATAGGTTCCGTCACTAATCGCCTTGGCCGCTAGATATTCCTGAAATGTTAGATGGCGAAACTCGTACATCGGCGTGACCACACCGTTTACAACATCATGCCCACTCAATAAAAGTAAACTGCTGCGAAGTTCGACGCGATTTATCAAATCCATTGTCTGTAGCTTTGAGAAGCCGAGTATTTCTGGCATATCCTGTCGGGCATGCCTCAATATCTCTTTGAGGTTGTCCGTGGAAACGCGCTGAACGCCGCGCTGCATCATGTCGTAGGCCAGATATTGCAGCTGGGGCAGCACTTCATCCTGGTCCAGCGGTTCGTGCCCTTCGACGTTCCAGGTCATCAAAAGGACCTCGATCGCCTTTGCGTACAGGGCGGTTCGCTTCGTGGGCAGGTTGCGTACCCATCGTCTGACCAACAGGAGCGTGGTTAGGAGCAGCGGGGTTGCAGCCAATTGTTTTACGCGGGGTTCGCGGCAGATCGACTGGGCAAACGTTTTCGCATCCGCAATTACTTCATGACGGTTTCCTTGGATCTCTCGATACCATGCCACGGTTAACCGCTCAATATCCGCGTCGTCAAACTCAGCCAACGAGAAATGATCGCATACAGACATCAAGGCAGCGCCCACTATACGGAAACCCGCTTGACGAGATGTGATCAACAGGCGGATAGCCTGATAAGTCGAGAGAAATGTGCGCAATTGCATGACGAAAGCGACACGGTCTCCTTGGTCGGCGATTTCGTCTAGACCGTCGATCAAAAGCATTGCTTTCCCGCTGCGCAGCGCCTCCGAGACCAACGCTTGAAAAGCATGTGTAGTTTCAGGGTCAGCTTCAGATCGCTTCGATACGGCCGAAAGTATGTCGATTATGGGTGAGCGAACGGATTGTCCTAGCTGTCTGCATCTGACCAACAGTGGTAAAACGTCGAGCTCGGGCAGTCTATCGTCGATGAGAGCACGGCGGTCAGGGAAAGCATACGCTATTGCTAACCGTTTAAGAAGGGTGGATTTGCCGCTTCCAGGCAGCCCAAGGATTGCGATTCGGTGGTGGGAGCGAAGGACGTCGCCATAAGGCAGTCGGGTCTTGACGCGACCGCGGCTAAGCGACGGCTGAGCTCGGCGACGCCGAGCCAAAAATGACGACGACAAGGCATTCTTTAAGTGTTCCATGTGTGACGGCACAAATAGACGCTCCAAGCGCAGCTTACGGGCCCCCAAGTCTTCATCCGCCGGGAGGCCTTCCAGTTGAATGTCTCCGCATTCGGAGTCCAGGTAGTCGAGGTATCTTTGGCGCGCGTTGAGAATGTCTGCCGCTGCTGGAGTGGTAAAAGGTTTCGGTGCAAGGTAGCTCAGATTAGCCAAGGAAGCGGACAGGCTTCGAATGTTCTCCGCTAGGCTAATTGCCAATGGTTGACCATCCGCGTGAATTAGCGCGAAGTGGGTCCTTTCTTTTTGGTGTTGAAAATAGATAATCCAAACGAAGCCAATGGGGAGGCCGATGAGATCGAACTGTTCATCCGGAACTAGTGATGGGAAATCCGAAGCGCATTTTCCGGCCGTCGCGTACGCTTCTGACGGAGAGACGACAACGCGGCTCCTTACGAGTTCAGCGCGGACTCTGGCCCCGTCGATGAGAATCACGCGCCCGTTTGCAAGATCGGTTTCCTGTTCAATCGCGGTTTCGGTGAACCCGGCCAACGAAACGAAATAGCCAATCGTGTCGACCGATTGCTTCCGCCTTTCAGCGTCCAAGGCTCCCACGAACTTGTTGATGTCATCGCCTCCGATGGGTCTATCTGTTGCTTTGCATTCCGCCACCATCCTTTTTCGCTCTGTGCGGTGAGAGGCCTGGACATCAATTTCCCTCCCGCTCTTGTGGACATTGAGCCGAAAGTTCTCGTATCCCAGGGCCGCGAATAGCGACTGCGTCAGATTGCTCAGCAGATCTCCACGCCGATTGGAATCCGTCTCTAGAAGCACAATGGGTTGGGTAGACAATAGGAACTCCTGGAGGTTCAGTATAGTTTGCTCTTGGGTCTGGAATCTCGGTCAGACCTTCTCTCGCTCTTACGGTCGGTTTCGAACGAGTTTCAGCAAGCGGTGATAAGCTCAATCCGAAACGGCAACGCCAGCGCGTTCGGTGCATTGCGGTCCTCCGGGACCATATTCATCGGGTTCTGCGCACTCCGCCCAACAGCATTTTTTCGTCCGTTTTAGTTCTTCGATGCCGTCATCGAACTCCCCGCCAGTCATCGTCGACTTAGTCATCGGTGGTGATGGCGGTGGGAAGCGCGAGGCTGATCTGCACTTGTAATAGACTCTCTCAACGGTGACCCCAGCTGAATTCCCAGCCGCGACGGAGGGCCGCCACCCCGCTTTACCGCCAAATGGCCGTCGAGACTGGGTAGATGTTACGGTTCGTCTTGCCACGTCATGGGTGGGTCTTCTTACGGCATATGCGGACGCTGTGATTCTGGCGCTCTCAAATGTTAAGGCGTTGCGAGCCGGGCTTAACGAGCTGGGCTTGCCTCCGTCGGTGGCATTCTACTGGTGGTGGCCCTTCCGCTGTTCGCCTTAGTGTTTTCTGCGACCGTTTCAACTTCTAGACGCCGCATCATCGAACAACTGGTTGTGCTGTCATTGCTTTAAATGAAATTTCAGCCAAAGAGAGAGAAAATGGTATTAGGAGCGCGTTCGGAGCATTGCAGTCCCCCGCAACCAACCACTTTGGCGGGATCCCTCAGTTCGTTCCTCCGGCCAGCTGTCTGGGTTGCATTCAGCCTGCGTCTCGCGATTCCGGCACTGGCACAAACTCCCGATCAGGTGCTGGTGGTGGTCAACAACGATCCGCCCTCTCCAACGAGATCGGTCAATATTACATTCACAAGCGCAATGTTCCGTGGCCAACCTCTGCGCCATTGACACAGCGCCGATTGAGACCATCCCTCGTTCTGTCTACGACAAAGAAATACAAGCACCGATTGGGGCATTCCTGACCAAAAATGGACTCCGCGAAAAGATTCTTTATATCGTGTTGACCCGGGATGTGCCTCTGCGCATTCCCGGTCCCGGAGACGAGTTCAAGAGCGAAGCATCGTCAGTGGACTCCGAGTTGACTCTGCTTTACCAACGGTTGCGCGGCGTTCAAATCCCCCTTGCGGGTCCGGTAAACAACCCTTTCTTCCACCACACCGACAATCCGTTCCGCCGTCCGGCGTTTCCGATGTATTTGGTTACGCGGCTGGACGGCTACGACATGAAGGATATGAAGGCGCTTGTCGACCGCGCGCTTCTGGCCAGGAATACTGGGCGGTTCGTGATCGATCTAAAGGCGCGCGAGAACAATCCGGGCAATCAGTGGTTGCGGAACGCCGCCCTGCTGCTTCCCGGAGCGCGGGTGACGATTGACGAATCGGCAACCGTACTTTCCGATATTAAAGATGTGATCGGTTACGCATCGTGGGGTTCCAATGACACCGACCGGAAGAAACGGTTCCTTCATTTCGGCTGGCTTCCCGGAGCGATTGCTACAGAGTTTGTCTCTTTTGATGGAAGAACATTTCGTGCACCGCCAGCCGGCTGGGAAATCGGTGACTGGAACGACAAACGAACCTGGTATGGCGATGCTCCGCAATCGCTGACCGCCGACTATATCCATGAAGGCGCCTCGGGAGCTTCGGGACAGGTATGGGAGCCGTATCTGGCATATTGCCCGCGCCCCGATCTGGTGTTGCCCGCCTACTATGCAGGGCGCACCCTTGCCGAGAGCTTCTACCTCGGCATTCCCGGATTGAGTTGGATGAATGTCGTCATCGGCGACCCGTTGATGCGGCTGAAGCCCTGAAGCAGGCCCGCGTTGGTGACCCACCCCGCTTTTTGAGACAGGGGATTAATCGAGACCCAGCCTTGGTGATCGGAATCGACAGCGATGACCACAAAGTGCAGTGCCTGAACGCCGGCAAAGCGCCGTTCTTTGACCCGGGTTTGGAAGAGATTGTTGGCGAAACGGCGGCAGACGGCCGCCTTTCGGCGACGCCTGTCATAGTGGAAGCTGCATGACGCCGATGTCGCTCTGATCTGCGGGGGAACGCCATCTTCCCGGCTCACTCACAAACCAAAAAACAACCAAACTGAAACAGGCTCGGGATTTCTACGTCTTCAAAAGGGGCGCAAGCGTACGCCGGATGATCGTGCATGACGGCGCGAGCGGCGGATGAATCAGGCGGACCGATCCGATCAGGCTGAGACCCGCCTTCTGAATCCCGCGCTGCGACGCTACGTTCGTATCCAAAGTCTTCATGTAGATGCGCCGGATTCCCTGGTCGCGGGCCAGGCTCGCCAGACACTGAATAGCGTATCCATATAGACCCTTGCCTCGGAATTCTGCAGCGGTTTCGCATCCGGTGATCTCCGCTTCGCCCTCCTGCAATGCAAGCACAGCCGGTACGTCAGAAGCGACCGCAGACGATGGCAGCAGCCAAGAAATATGTGCGGTCGTATCTCCCACGCGTATCCGGTAGGCGTAACTCTTTCCAAATCGTCGCAGATGTTCCATTTGCCGGTCCCGCAAATCAGGGTCGTCAACGGGACACGGCAATGCGGCCAATTGGTCCTCGTTCAGAGGCTCCAGCTGCGCGTCGGGAATTGGCGGGACCGGCGCGGACCCCGCAGCAGTCTCGACCCGGAACACCAGCATTCGGGATGAACTGCCTGTCAGAATGCTTACCAATCGCTGGCGGTCGGAGCGCATCAGCCGGATGGCGCTTCGCAGCTTTGTCTTCCATTTGGGGCCAACGTAACAGGCCGCCTCGGACAATACGATGATTTCGGGACCAAAACCGAGTTTGAATCTGGCGAGTGAAGAGCCTTCCGCAGCACCGCCCAAGTTGAACGTTTCCCGGCCTTCCTCCCTGAGAACGCCCGCAATCCCGCTTATGAGGAAGTGCGATGCGCCCATGTTCATCCCCTCCGGGCTACTGCCGGCCGATTGGTAGTATCCAGTTCGCGCCGACTGCAATACGAGAACCGACGAGAGCACGTTCTCTCCTAAAACCGCCTGGAACAACTCAGCGGCACCGCTCTGCATGAGCGCGCCGTACGGTTTGGTGTCGGCGTCTACGGAAATCGACTCGCCCCGCGCGATCCGCCTCTGAGCGGAGTGACTCATTAGAGCGGTATGCTCCGAGAGCCACTCCAGCTTTTCGCGGGTGCGCCTGATCTTGACGCCGGCCTTCTGGGCTTTCTTAACGTTTCGCTTGTGATTGGAGCCGAGCAGCGACGCCGGATCACCGGCGCTCAATCGCACGACGAACTCCTGTCGCGTGTGTCTGGACAGTTCCCCGCGCAGCGTTGGGAGCTCAAATGGCGTCGAGTTGAAACTGCCCGCAACGATATCCGTAACACCGGCGCGTTCGCACAAACGATCAACAACTTCCCAGAAACGGGTGTCCCGGGCGATTACCGGCAAGGAGAGAAACTCGAGTTCTACCGACAACCTTCCCTTTTTTATGCAACCGAGCGTCGCGTCCCTGCCGGAAAGACTCGACTGAAGCCCGACGATCCAGACCTCGCGTCCGAGCGCCTGCATCGCTCGCCCGTACTCCACGGTGCAGAAAGGGTTGGCCTCTCCCAGCCGGGTGAGCAGCGCCTCGCTGTCGGGATCGCCACGCCCGAGTTTGGCCAGGATTTGGTCGCTATTCATCATGCGGCGAAAACCAGGCTACGCCTTCTCGCCTGGCTTTGTCCTCGGCCGCAAGATAGTCCATCACGGAATCCGCAAAGAACTTAGTCGCCCAGTTCAGGACGCACCATTGCCCATATTGGCCCCCGAACGGGTACGAGCCTCGAATCCCACCATCGATACTGGGAATGCTCGGCATCAACTCCTGAGTGAAGCATACGAATCCCAGAAGATTGCGACCGGCCTCGAAGTATTCGCGTTTCCCGGTTTGGAGATACATGCGCAGAAATACACCTGCGATCTGGGATGACCCTGTCAGGCAAACCCAATCCACGGCGGCCGTCCAGTCCTTGCGAAGCCGGCCTGCCAAATGCCCGTTCGATTGAATCAGCCGCGAAATCGCGCACAGCGTGCTCTCGACCGCATCGATGCAGTCCCGCCGACTGAGACGGACGCCAATTCCATGCAATCCCTCCAAAGCGTATCCGATGGTGTGAGTCAGCGGCTGATCGTGAAAATCCAGGTCGTTCTCGGCGAACCAGCCATTCGGCTGTTGCGTGCTCAACGCGTAGTCTGCCATCCTCGAAGCGGCGTCCCGATACCTCTGGTCGTTCACCAAATCCGCGAGTTCCACAAGAGCGAGGCCGGTGCGGACCTCATATGCCTTTGAGCCCGGAGCGCAGAAATGGGAGTACCCGCGGACAAACCGCCCAGTCTCATCCAGGCAGCTGAGCAGCCAGTCTCCCGCGCGGATTGCCGCAGTGCGGATAGGCTCCTCGTGGAAGCGCTCAACCGCGGATACGAAGCCAAACAGAACCTGCCCAGTGACGAATGTGCTGGACTCCACAGGCTGGGACCCATAAGTCCCGCCCTGGATTCCGCCATCCGCAAGTTGAATCGAAAGCTCCCATTCTGTCATTCGACGGGCTCTCTCAAGCGCGTCTTTGTCGCCGGCCATGTCGGCGTAGCGGAGCATCGTCGGGATGATGTAACCGGTGGTCTCCGGGTATGGCGCGATCCAACCCATGGGGTACGCTGTGCGGACCGGACGCCGGGCGCGATACCCCCACGGCACTCCGCCTGTGTTACCAGCGTCATGGGCTCTCGCAATCCAGGCGATGGCGGCGTCCAGATGACGGCGCGTCGGGCTAACGCTCGCTGGCCTGGCTTGTCGCTCAAGCCGCGCTACGGCTAATGCTGCGCTGGACTCTTTGCTATAGGTGTTGAAGAACTCCAGGCCGGCCCGGGCGGCAGCTTTGGCATTTCTGACCAGCATTCTGTGCTCTTAGTCGACACTATCCAGACTTGGGCCAAAAGGGCGATTTTCCTCTGATGGAGGTCGGCACTTCTCAATTGGCGGTTCAAACACGACGTGAATCCAGTTGGCATGAGGACGCGTGAGTCGCGACGACAGTTGTGCCAGTCGAAGTGCGGTTGCAGCGCAAACCCTGAGAGGCAGCGACAGTGGGCCGTGCGAAACAAGGGCTGAGCCGCAGTGGATACATGTCTGATCGTCGTAAATACCGAAGGGATTGCCTGCAACGTCCATAAGCCATGCAGCGACTGCGTTGGTTCGTTCTTTGTCCTCTCCCACCAGAGATTGTTTTACCGGTCTCCATTGGCGAAACAAACGTTCCAGTTTTCCGTGTTCAAACGAGTTCACATGACCCCAGGGCGGCGCGATTTTTCCGCACAGCCGGCAGGTTGTCCGCCCGATACGAATATCCTGTCGGTAGGGCACTCCCACAATGATGGCGTGCCTGGCGACCCGCATGAGCTCCTCACAAGCCCGGTCCAGCTTTGGGACGTGTTCCAGCACTTCGGAGCAAAGGACGACGTCAAAGCTGCGGTCTGCGAAATTCAGGCTGGTAATGTCTCCTTCGACGCAATGGACCCGATCGTGAACGATCGAGGGCTTGTGGAGGTCGAGAGCAGTGACATGTGCGAATTTGTTCGCCAGAAGTTTGGAATAATAGCCGTCCCGGGCACCCGCGTCGAGCACCGTTGAATAGCCAGAGGGCACCAGCTGCATCAGGTCTGCGGTTCTGGCCAGCTCATCTGGAGAGCTGTGGTATTCTCCCAGCTTCCGCTCGATGTTCTCCGATGCCGATTTGAGAGGCATTCCGTTAAGATCAGTATAGTTGCCTCGGTTGTACGCTGTTAGCGCCGCAGCCGAAAGACTGGCCGACATCAAGACAGCTACCCACGATGAAATCTAATGATGATTCTTGCAGCTCCGTCACATCCGAACTGCCCACATCCGAGCTGAGCCGCCGTTTTACTTCAGGCGCTGCATGGTCGATGGGCTTTCAGATCAGCCGCCAGCTGCTTTCGATTGTTTCGGTATCCGTCCTCGCTCGCCGCGTGCCACCCAGTGCATATGGACTGCTCAGCATGGCGACGATCTTTGCGAACTTCATCGATATCTTTCGTGACCTTGGTACCTGGAGCGCGATTGTGCGCGAGCGGGAGATTTCGGCTCGCCTGCTTTCCTCTGTTTTCTGGGTCAATCTCGGACTCGGGTTCCTGCTCACATTGAGCATGGCTGCCGTCTCCTTTCCAGCAGCGGCCTTCTTCCACCAGCCTGAGCTCGCGCCCGTGATGCAGGCTCTCGCCCTAGTTCCCTTCATTTATTCCATTTCCGTGATCCCCAATGCGCTCCTGAACCGGCAAATGGGCTTTCGGGCGCTGGCCGTTGTCCAACTCGCCGGGGCGGTGGCCGGAACTGTCTCTGCCGTCGTCGCCGCTCTGCATTCGTGGGGAGTGTGGAGCCTGGTCCTCGCTGCCCTGGTTTCAAACAGCGTTACTTCTGCCGCCCTTTGGATTGCCCATCCCTGGCTTCCGCGTTTCATCATCGATCGGAGGGAGATTGCCAGGATTCGGTCATACAGCCTGAATCTGGCCGGTTTCAATTTCGTTAACTATTTCTCGCGTAACGCGGACAACCTGATTGTCGGGCGGTTTCTGGGCGATGTGCAACTCGGGTTTTATCAAATGGCCTATACGCTGATGACTTACCCGCTGGCTAATTTTTGCCAGGTGATTGCGGGTGTAGCTTATCCCGCTTTCTCCGCGCTTCAGAATGACGATGAACGGCTTCGAGCCGCCTATACCCGCGTTTCCGTGACCGTCGGTTTCTTCAGTATTCCCGCCATGTTTGGCCTGATGGTGGTCGCCGATCCCTTCGTCCGTGTGGTTCTGGGTCAGAAGTGGGCTCCGGTTACGGGGCTGGTGTTGATTTTTGCGCCGCTGGGCGCGCTCCAGTCGATTTACGGACTGGTCGGGGCCATCTACAACGCCAAGGGCCGTTCTGATCGGCTTTTTCAGTGGTCGCTCATGTCCGGCGGTTTCTACGTTATTTCATTTTTCGTCGGTGTGAGGTGGGGAATACAGGGGGTCGCTATCGCTTACTCCATTGCCTGGCTGGTGGGGATGGTGCCGGGGTTCTTGATTCCGTTCCGTCTTATCCACCTTTCGGGCAGGGAGTTCCTCAGGGCGATGTGGCCGGGGGCTGCATGCGCCGCGGCCATGGGCCTGATCGCATTGGTCTGGCGGCTGGCATTGAGTCGACTTGGATTCCATAACCCCGCAGTCCATCTCTTCACCACCGTTGCAGTTGGAGTGATCAGCTACGCCGCTCTTATGTGGTGGTGGAATCCTCCGGTGGTCGAAGAGGTGTGCGATGTGCTCGCCAGCCGTGGATTGTCACGCCTGACGCCTCTGATTTCGCGGCGGCGATGGGCAGCCGCGAAATCAGGCCGGATGTCCGGCGACTATTAAGGCGCGGTAATGAATTTGAACCGATGGCTGTCAACACCCTTTTCCGGCTTGAGTCCATTACACGTCGCCCGCGCGAAGTAGGCGGTTCCGGCGACACACCCGACCACGTAGCCGTTCCATCGAGGCCGGTTCGGGTGTGCGACCCTGCCGCGACCGAAGAAGTGTAAGCGTTGGCATCGGAACTTAATTCCCAGGTACAGGCGTTCAGATCCGGAGCGGTGAAGTAAACGGCTGCCTCGCGTTGCGCCCCTGAGGCGGAGGTGAGAGCTGCGCAATTTGTATTCGAGAGCGGGATTCAAGGCGCCGCTCACAGCGCCCGCGGTGGCCCAGTTCACATGGTCGACATCGGCGTCTGAGTCGCGGCCATCACTGGCAGTATTGTGAAAACCGGTCCGGTTGTGAAGGTCTTGTCGACAACCGAAGCGCCACTCGGAGCCGATTTCGTCCCCCATTCCGGCCGGTCTGTGGTGATGATGTTGCCGCACAAATCATAGATTCCGCCGGAAGCTAATGAAGAGAGCATCGCGCAAGTTCCATCCAGATGAGTGCGAGGCAAAGAAGGAATATCCGAAAAGCCGCTGCCGGCAATGTCACGGTCACAAGACACAGCGATGCCGAGGCCCTCCGGGAGCATATCGGGTTGATAGCGCTCTCACAAGCCCGCCGCCAGCGACGGGTCGAACTATCAAGGACTGGTCGGTCGGCCATTGAAACAACAAATGTTTTTTCTCGAATGCGGATGCGGAGAACTATTCGAGGCGACAGCAGAGGAACAGATTCTCTCTTCGATCCTGGTTCTGCGGGCAGCGCGCCGGGCTTGCTACCAATCGGGTGGAACACCGCCTGGGGGCATTGAAAGTCGGTGCCTCTCACTTTGTAATGCATACCGCGATATTGGAGCTCAAAGCTGAGGGGTTGCAAATCTTGCATCTGGGGGGAGCTGTGCCGGGA